>Ga0208299_1000979_pt1 | contig 22884 bp, 38 predicted proteins | sample 15_taG_FD_184089 | JGI IMG/M metagenome (GOLD analysis project Ga0208299, IMG submission 184089) | Marine viral communities from the Subarctic Pacific Ocean - 15_ETSP_OMZ_AT15312 metaG (SPAdes) (version 2) | ecosystem: Environmental > Aquatic > Marine > Oceanic | place: Pacific Ocean | collected...
TCGGGCTTGCCAGCGTGCTTCGCGTCCTTCCACGGAATCTTGTGCTGCGGGTCAGCCCACTTTCCTCCGCGCTTACCAATGTAGGGACCGCCGCCCTTCACGAGGTCGGGGGTGTCGGCGTCGCTCTTGTCAAACGCCATGTACGCATCCCGCATCGCCGCATTAGCAGCCTTACTAGGCCGCTTTCCAAACTTAGCGTCGCCACCAGCATCGCCAGCGTGTGCGTGCATGTGGTCTGCCATCTGCTTTGCCTTCCGCTTGCTGCTGAACTTACCCAGCGCCAAACCAGAAGGCTTGTGCGTCACCGAAAAGTCGCGTTTCTTCTTGTCCGTGGTCGTTGAATCATGGACAGCGTAGTGCCCCGCTTCGTGGTGGGTTTCCACTTCACGGAACCCACCATCGCGATCCGCAACATGGTGCGTCCCTGCCGCCGCCGAACCGCGAGTCTTTTCAGACTGCTTTCGACCGTGGGACGCCGCCTTCTTGTCGAAATCGGTGTGCTTGATCGGGCGTTCAATCCCATGCCGCGCAGCGTGTTGTTGGAGAGCGTGCGTTCTGCGAGCGGTCGGCGTTTTCCCATGCCCGGTATAGCGATGATGCTTCTCGCCTCCCGGCTCGTGCGGGTCCGAGATCAGAAACTCGGTCTTCGTGCCGCCCCTTCCATCCCTATACCGCTCCTGCGAGGTTGCAGAAACTTCATGCTTCTTTTCGTTGTACGGAACCTTGTGCTGCGGATCGTTCCACTTACCGCCTTTCGGGCCAACGTAAGGTGCCGCCTTGCGAATAATGCGACCGCCGCCCTTGCGGAGGGCGTCAGCGGTGTGCTGGACAGAGGTCTTTCCTTTGACGAGATCGAGAAGGCTACTCATTGTTGGCTCCCTGGAGAATGCTCAATAAATTGGTCGCAGCTTCCTCTGTCAACCGTGCTGATTCTTTGCCTGCCATGAACGCTTCAGGCACACCGATGCCTTCAAGATCACCAGACAGGTATACGATACCTGACCGTCTGGCGACAATCGCCTTTCCTAGAAAGGCGTCGCGTAGCTGCTGCACGAGGTCGGGGGTCTTCTCCCCGCCGAGCCCGAAGTAACGGCGAACGGTCAGGCGGTGTCGCTCGCGACCTGTGATCGCCTTGAGAAGTTGGTTGCCGTTCGGGTACTCGTCGCCGTTCCAGCCGAACTTGCCGTCGTGCAAAACAGCAACCTCAGTCTCGCAATCTTGACGACAATCGCCCTTCCGCAGAATCAGCCGCATCCCAGGTCGCAGATTGTCGCGGTGTCCGAAGCCTGTCTCAGCGTGCCGTGCGCGAGCCTTGCGGGCGCGATCTGAACCAGCAGCAACCAGTTCCTCCCACGCCTCCACGAGTCCTGGGGGGATCGGATACCACTCCACATCGACTTCGCCCTCGTCGTCAAAGTCGGGGTCGTCCCACTGATTGTCGTCAGCCATTACTTGCCCTCCTCAAACAAGGACGGATGCGCCCCAGCCCGCTCAATCGCCCACTCTCGGAACGCCATCGGATGGATATAGCTCGACCGAGCGACGGAAGCCGTGTTGTTCAGCTTCTTCGCCACCGTCTTAGAGGCTGCAATCAGCGCCTTCGCCAAAAGCCGCTTGTCCTTCTTCCGATTGCCAGTCAGGGGGGGTGGAACGACGAGAGCGTCCAGCGCGTCCATCGCCGTGTCAGTCGCCTTGATGGTTCGGAAGTCCTTGAGCTTCATGCCCTCTGGCAGCGACGCTCGGGCTCTGGCTAGGGCGGTCGTCGCAAACATCGGCTTGTTCTTCTTGTTGCCGCCCTTCATGTAGGACTGAAGCGCCTCGGCGACCGCCTTGTTTCGGATTGTCGCCGTGTTTTGCTTAGTCTGCTTGCCAACGAAGTCGAACTCCACCTTGTTGCCGTCGATCTTGACATGGCTGGGGGTCAGCGTTGACACGCCGTAATTCCCTGGCTTGCTCTGTCCCGAGCCTGGGCGTAGTCCAGTCAAGGCGACAATGTTAGCGACCAGCAAGCCCTGGTGCTCTGGACTACCCGGCTTCGCCGCCTTCAGGCTCCGCTGTAGCCCGCGCACGATGGCTGGTCCCTTCTTGCGGAACTCCATGACCCGCGCCCACTTAACCTCAGCGTTTTTGGCGTGAAACTCCGGGGTGTAGCCAGACTGTGGCCGTCCACTCCGATCCTTCCACTTGATCACCGCCTTCGTGTGCGGGCTCGTGAAGTCGAGCCGAATAGTGTCGGCTGGAATCGCGGCCTCTGGGAGCTTCGTGACGCCGAGCTTCTTCAACTGGGCCTGTGCGTCGGGCGACAATTGAGTGCCGGGGGCCGCTCGCTTCGCCTTCGGGGGTTCGACCTTCGCTCGCTTCTTCGCTGGCGCAGGCTTCCACGGAATCTTGTGCTGCGGATCGGCCCACTTTCCTCCGCGCTTCCCGATGTAGGGACCGCCAGCCTTGCTGACGTTGCCCGCTGGCTCGCCAAAAACGTAAGGCTGGTTCGGCCAACCCTGAATCTCTCTACGCATCTGACGCGCATCTAGCGCGTCCGCTCCGCGCTCGCGCACTTCCTCCCAACCATCGCCGGATCTCTTGACCGGAGTGAATGCCCGCCGCCCCTTAGACCGATCTAAAACGTAACCGCGACCGCTGCCGGGTTGCCAGAACACCGTACCGTCAGGATACCGCGCATGATTCCTGTCTTCAGGAACACGGTGCCCCACACTCGCCCGCCAGGGATCTTCCGGTTCGGTTGCCCCTTCGTCTTCTGGGCCGAGTTTTGAAGCCAACCACTTGCGGGCTGACGCCTCTGTAGCGTTTGGAAGCCATGTTCGGTTGACTAACGGATGCCCTGAATCAACGTCGAGAGCCAAAACCATCATGGCTGGGTCGCCCGTTTTCGGCATCGTGCTTGTCGCTATGTGGGCCGAAACCTCGCCGTCTTGATACGTCGCAACCTGCCGCATGTTCCCAGCACTAGGGGCGTCGGGCTGCTGTATGTACTTCTCCGACTCATAGACCTGTGGGGTCGAGCCACGCTTCTTCTCTTGCTTCCACGGAATCTTGTGCTGCGGATCAGCCCACTTGCCACCGCGCTTCCCGATGTAGGGACCGCCCTTCTCGATTGTCGTCTGCTCTGACGCCCATTCCCCGTGGCTCTGGTCTGGGTGGTCCTTCGCGCAGTCGTGTTCGGCCTTGTTCAACTTGCCTCGGCGCTGCATGTCGAGCGCGATGGCAACCGCTTGCTTCTGGGGATAGCCCTCGTCCATCAGCAGCTTGATCTTCGCCGACACGGCGGGGTCGTCGCTGTCGGACTTCACTAGATCGAGGTCTTCCACGCAGACGACAATCCGTCCAGTGATCGGATCGAAGTAGATGCCGCCCTTCTTTGCGCGGTTCTTGCGGCGTGACTTCTTCTGCTGCTTGCGCTTCGCCTTACGCTTCGCGGCTGCGCCCTTCGCCTCGGTCTTCTTTGGTTTGGCTCTGGGGTCTTCGGCCTCGGCGGCTCTGCGCTCTGCGCGATTCGGCTTCGGCTCCTCGGCAGGCTCCTCGGCCTTCGGCTTCTCCTCGGCCTTCGGCTTCTCCTTTGCCTCGACCGCCTTCTCCTTGTCCTCTGCCGCCTCGGCTTGAGCCTCCTCGCCGCCAGCAGCTTCCTTGTCCTCGACCGCCTTCTCCTTGTCCTCTGCCGCCTTCTCGCCTTCCGACTCAGCGGCGCGGCGCTTCACCTCTTTGTGCAGCGCCTTGAGTCCCTTCATGTGTGCCAGCGACCTAGCACTGCCGCCCGCGAGGCCAGCGACACCGCCGGGACCGCCGCCCGCCAGGACACCCATGACCGTCCCGATCAGCATGAATCGGAGGGAGTAGACGGTCGCCTTCAAAAGGTCGAGGTCCGTCATTTTGATGTTGTCGCCCTCCTTAACCGCCTTATCCGATGCCGTCTTCGCCTTCTTGTGCAGTTTCTCCAGAGAGCCCTTCATTTGCTGGAGGTCGAGATCGCCTGTATTCAAGTCACTCGCGATCTTGTCGAGATCGCCGATGATCTCGCCCATGTCGCCGACTTCGCCTGAGAGTTCGGACGCTTGCTCTGCCGGGGTGCGATTGTCGTCTTTCTCCTCGGATTCACCCTCGGTCCCGCCTTCTTCCCCTTTAGGGGAAGAAGGCTCAGATTCCTTCGCTTTCTTCTTCGCGATCTGCCTGTCGAGCCTCTGTTCCAGACGGTCCATGTCTTCGGACGTTGTGCCGCCGTGCGGGTGGACTTTGGCGCTAACGCGAATCCCGTTTTCAGCCGCCCTCTCGTTGATGCCGTGCCACTGCTTCTGCACCTCTGGCGAAGGCTTGAGCTTGTCCTTCGCCTCGTCCGCTTTGCTCTGGAGGTGCTTCGCGTGGTCGGCGTGAACTTCGGGGTGATCGTCGGGGTGGGGACCGCTGGTAATGCCTTGCCCTGGGTACCAGTATTGGGCAGTTCCAGGCTTGCGGAAGCCGCCCTTCTTCCCGACACTCTGACTAAAGGCTGCTGGGCGCTTCCCGCCGCCTTTCTTCCCCTCCTTCTTAGCCTTTCGTTTTGCGGCCTTATCGGCCACTGTGGCGGCAATCGCTTCGGGGGTGCTGCGAGCGTCGAGATCAGCCCTCTTGCGAGTGTTCTCTTTGAGCCGCCGCTCAAGATCAGCTTTGTCGCCCTTCGCCTTCACGAGGTCAGCGTCGTCGGCGACAATCGACTTGTTATATGTCGGAGCAAGCACAGGACGCCTCTGATGCTTCCACTCTTCGCGCATCCGAGAAGCGCGGCGAAGCATTTCAGTGATCGCGTGCCGCTCAATGCCAGCCGCTCTGGCCTCCTTTGCCGCCTCGATCATCGACTTGCCGTCAACCACCACAGACCCGATCAGCCGACCAGCGAGATTCCGCCGCTCCTCCTCAAGCCCGAGAGAAGATGCCGCCTCCTCTGGCGTCACGAAGCTGTACTCGTTTTGAGCGTGCGGGAGCGGCGAATATGTCGCCAACTGCCTAACCTCGCTCGCTATGGCGCGGCGCTGCTTCTGGCGTTCGGTGATCCACTCGCGGGTCGCCTTGATGCCCTCTAGACCAGAGGGGTCCAGCCCGTACTCAGCCATCAGTTCCAGCCCCCCTTGCTCTGCTCAAAGAGCGATGAAACCGTAGGGGCGGCTCCCCGCACAGGGGCGTCAAAGCTGCCGCCGAACCAGTTTCGGTCAGAGAGATCAGCATTGTCGCCTTCCGCGTCGCCCGTGCCGAGCCAGTCAGGCCCGGTCGAGGCTCCAGCCCCCTCCTCTAGCCCGTCGCCAAAATCCATCGACACGGAACCGCCAACGCGAGCCGCCTGATCAGCCATCCAGAAAGCCATGACCGTATCGTCATGGGCACCAACGCCCTGTAGCTTTCCGTTCTGGTAGCCGAACGCCTGCATTTCACGAATCCACACCTCGACCGCCTCCTGGGTGTCCTCGTTCCAGGGCACCTTCAACTTGCTGTTCTCCAGCAGCATCCGAAGCCCAGGAACGCCTCGGTCGAGAGCGTTCTTGTTGGCGCTATAGGTGCCTGTCATTCCGCGTCGCTCAGTCGTCGCCTGGGACTTCGCCCGCCCTGTTGTATAGAAGGCTTTGATCGGTACGTCTGAGGTGCGGACCACCATATCGGAGATCACCCTTTGATACTGGTTCGCTTCGCAAAACACAAAGTTGCAGTCATACCGCTTCGACAATCCAACAATGGTGTCAACCTGCTGCTGATACCCCATCCCCTTCTTGCGGACAATATCGACCACCCACCGATCCTGGGTTCCTGGCTCAATCGCAATAACGAAGGCCACAAAATAATCGGCCCCTGCGTTTGCCGACAATGCGAGATCAACGCCCATGTAGGTCTGGAAGCCCTGGCCTTGCCAGTACCGAGCCTCCAGCCCCAGCTTGTACGGCTGTTTGACTCCCGGCTGGTCGAACAGGTGGGATGGGAACAGCGAGGCTTCGTCTGTGATCGGCTGGCACAGGTACTCGCGAGCCCAGCGCATTGAAGATCCGAGCACCCGCTTTCGGGTGTCGAGAGCCGCCCTGTCATAGCGTTCCGGCCAGAGGGGGTCGCCCGTCACCGGGTCCACCGCTGGGTGCTCCATGTGGTGGTACACGCCGCCATCCCGAAGCGTGCGGTAGAGGTCTTGAGCGTGGAAGGGTGTGCCTACAACGACAATCTGACCCCCTGGCACAGCCATCGGCTCAATCGCCGACAAGAAGTAGTCCACCCCCTTCTCGCGGACGGTCTGACTCCAGATGTGGTCGTCATTCAGAATGTCGTCGCACACGATCCAGTACGGGTGCCCGCCTCGCACGCGGGAGCCGAAGCCACGGGCGCGGATCTCTGAGCCGTTGGCGAAGCGAATCGTCCGAGCGGCGTCCTTGCGTAGCGGCAACAGAGGCGACAATCCAGGGTTGGCCCCCCCATGTTCGCCGCCGCCCATCACCTCCTTGCGGATCTTGTCAAGGTGCTCCATCGCCTGCTGATCGGTCGCTGAAAAGATGTAGCCCACGCGACCGGGGGCGCGAACGTGCGCCATCCAAAGAGGGTAGCCCAGACACCAAAAGTGGCTCTTGCCGTGGTCACGAGCCGCCTGGGCCAGGATTCGCGGATTGTCGCTTACAGCGTCACCCCACTCAAGGTGGTGCTTACCCAGCAGGAACTTGTAATCGTATTCGGGAGGGCCGCGCAGGATCTCTGACGCATAGGTCGGTAGATAGGAGCGCAACATCCGAAACTTCAAGGCGCTCAATTGTGCAGGCGTAAAGCTGGGTGGCATGGCGCGACTGTATCACGCCCCATTGTCGTTGACGACATTCAAGGCAGCACGGCGGGCATCAGCATCGCCTCGACCGAATCCGACAGTAAAAGAATGGGCTTTGAGCCTCCAGCGAACGACACTTCCAGATTGTCGCCTTTTCCGGCGGCATTCAACGAAACCCCCATCGCACCGAGCACAGTGGCTAGCCGACAGGGACTTATCCCCATCTTTTCCACAACGGGTGCGGGGCTCGTCTGGAGGCTGGCCTCGCCAGAAAACACACCGCGCCCGAACGAGCCCTTGATGATCAAGTCGCTGTCGATCTCAATAGAGCCGAACTCGTCACCGTCCATGAGAAGCTGGGCGCGGTCTGAAAGACCCTTGAGTTCGGACAGGGCAATTGTCGCCTCTACGCGAGCGCCGTCTTCCTTTTCGTCGGGGAGCATCTTCTCGACAACCTGATCAGGCCAGGGGGTCACAAGCGCCTGCGCCCAGCGCGACTGCCCTGTGGCAGCGTCCTCTATCCAGAGCTTGTTGTCGTAGACCGCCAGCCGACCCTGCCCAGACAGACCCTTGAGCGCGGCTGCGGGCACCGAGATTGCTTCCTCTAGCCCCGTGGTCGCTCTGACCACAATGAGAAGCGACTGTGTGGCGACAGCGGCCCACTCGGGGGTCAGGCGCACGGCATTGAGCCCGTGGCTCGTGTCGTCGCCCACCACCTCGGCCAAAGCAGCCAGGGCTGACATTTTGTTTGCCGACAACGAGTGGAAAGTAACGTCAGCGTCAACGACGGGATAGTCGGGCAACTTCGCACCGTCGATAGCGCGGATCTTGAAGGAGGAGCCGCCAGCCTTCACATGCAGCGTGGTGCCCCGGTACTCAAACTCTGGGTTGCGGACGCCGCCGACAACGCGCTTCAAGTCGAGAAGCGGCACGTTGGCGTCAACCAGCGGCGTCGTCACCGGAACGCGGCACCCGCTGATCCCGTTGGTCGCCGCGACTGAATCGGCGGTCAGGCGAACAAGGTGGTGATAGCGGTCGGTGCCCTTTGCGTCGGCGTAACGTCCCGCCACCGAAAGTGCTGTCTTGAGATCCATGCAGTCCATATCGAGCCTCCACTATGTCTATGCGCGGGAACGTCGATAAGTCCGATTGTCGCCAATCAGCCTGGAGTCACTTCTGCTGCTGGGCGTGCTCGATCTGCTGCTCAAGTTCCTGAAGGCTCTGGAGGTATGCGGCGTCTTCGTCTGGCGGCGGTGCTGGCGGCAGGCGCAGCACGGCGACCTCTGCCTGACAGGCAGCAAGTTCGCGCTCAAGCTGGATCTCTCTGGCGGTCTTCTCGGGTTCTGGCGGCGGGGTTCCCTGCGCTCTGGCGAGACTCAGGTAAACCAGCGCCGCGATGGTCGTCAGGATGGCGACAATCGACAGGACGATGTTCTTTCGGCTGCAAGACTTCTTCACGGCGTGCGTTCCTCCGGTGCAATCAGGGCGCGGGCTCGCGCAGACGCCAGTACGTCCTGACATTGGTCGGCGATACCCTCTAGCAACTCGACACGCGCCTCCAGCTTCGCCTTTTCGACGCGAAGCTCGGTCACGCTTTCAGGCTCAATGGTCAGCCCGATCATGTGACCGCCAGCCCCCACCCCCGCCAGGGCAATCAGCCCGAAAACAAGGTTGCGGGGGTCTTTTACGTCGAGTTCCATAGATACCGTCCTATCCGTTCATGTGCCGACGATACAGCCGCCTACCACCACTGGTCGAGGAGTGAATAGGTGAAAGTCTCCCAGCCCCGCACCTCTACCTGCTTCCGAGCCAGCGCCATCATTTCGCGGAACCCCGTCGTGGTGGCGTGGACCTGACACCCTGCGCTCCACTTTCCAACCTCGGCGGTTTCTGGGTCGCGGTCCCGGTCCTTCGTGTAGGGGGTCGTTGACGAGGCGTGGAGGTTGATGCCGTACCAGCCCTCGGCTTCGTCAACGTCGTGGTCGAGAGTGGCGTCTTTATTGTCGTCTCGCCAGACGCGAACGGTGCCATTCCGTTGGCACAGGGCGTCATACTTAGCCTTGCCGTGACCGTCGATCTTGTAGACGCCCCGGTACTGACCGGGCATCAGGATCGCCGTACCGTTCACGTTCATGGGGTTCTCTCGGTAGTAGACGCCTGGGTCGGTGGTTGCCGCCCAGTAGCGGATACGCCACTGGTCGTTGACCTTGTAGGCGCAGCCGAGCATGTCGTTGTAGACGGCGCTGGAGGTGTCTGGGGATCGGATGCCGAACAGATTGAGGTTGTAGTCACCGCTGGTGAAAACCTCCAGTCCGATACTTTTCATGTGGGCAAGGACTGGTGGAAGCATCTGACTCTCCAGGGGCGCAGCCCTTGATCTGCGTTAGCAGATCAAGGTGGTTTGTTCCCAGTTGTTTGTTCTCTGAGGGTGACACCCGTGTCAGGTAGGTGGGTGACACCCGTGTCACCCACCTATAGTAGATTGTCGCCCCCCCACAACGCAAAAACCCCCACCCAGCTAATGCCGGATGGGGGTTTTGTTGCGGTTTGCCAGATTGTCGCCTAGCGGGCGTGATCGCCTTTCTTGCCCGCTCGTTCCACGCGCTCCTGATTACGGGCGAGGTTCGACTTCACAGTCTCCACCGCCTCGTCAGCTTCGGCGCGGAGCTTCTTGCGGGCGCTAACCAACGCCGCCGCCAGCAGAGTCTCGGTCTGCGAAACGAGCCTATCGGCGTAAGCGTCGATCTTCTGATCGAGAGCTTCCGCGTCAGGCCCCTCCCAGGCGTCGGTCGAGGCCCACGGCGGGGCACCAATCATGTGACGCAGTTCAGCGTCGTCCGAGTTGAACAGACCGTCCGCGACAGCCTGAAGGGCGTCGGCAAGGTCCAGCTTCATCGTGATTGCCGAGATTGCGGTACGCACCTCGTACTCAACGTCGTCCAGATCAAAATTGGTGGAAACGGTAGCCGAGCCGCTGTCGCCACCGATCTCCCAGTCAACTTCAACGTCGATAGCGACGCCACTCGTGTGCCCGAACTCGACCTCCTCGACCTCGCAGTAGGCGGCGTTCACGCCCTCTAGGGCCAGGGTGATGTTGGGGATTTTGTCGTCGTCAGTCATAAGAGCCTCCATGCTCGATTGTCGTTTCCTCCAATGCCGCCGCCCCGACATGGGGCGACGGCTGGGCTGGAGGCACCCATTGGTCGATTGTCGTCAGCGCACCGGGATTGGCGCGATGTGCCCACCGACAAACTTCTTGTTGAACTCCTCGGCGGTCGGAATCTTGAGGATGCCCTTGTCGCAGATGTAGGGCTGACCGGGGAAGACGGTGGCAAGGACGCGCAGCAGCAGGACGCTGTGCTCGACCTTGATCTCCCAGTGGAACTTGCCGTGGTCGGTCTTGACCTTGCACGGGCGTCCACGCAGGCGATTGGAGCGGCGAACCTCGTTGAACTCAGGGCTGTACGGCGTCCAGAGCCGCACCACATCGTGCTGCCGCCCCAGAGCGAACTCGCCCTGCTGGCTTGTCCAGCCGAACTCGTCCACGGTTGCGCGGTGGAGTCGGATCTTGACGAAGCGGTTGCGAACCGCACTTGCGACCTGATCGAAGCCACGCTTCTCGATCTTGTCAGCGAGCGCCAGCACCTCGTCAATCTCGCCAGCCTCGCACGCCATTCCGGCGGCGTGGATCAGCTTGTTGACGTTCTTGCGCTGACGGTCGGTCAGCGCCTTGTAGGTGGCGTTGAAGCCAGTGTTCTTGCGGCAGGTCGGGCCGATGCCCAGTTCGACGCTCTTGCTGTCGCACAGGGCGATGCCGCAGATGCAGCAGTCGGTTGCCAGACGCTTCGTGTTCGGATTACTCAGATGGCTAGTAGTCATTGTCGTGTGCCTCCATGCACAAGGTTAAGTGAGAGGGTCGAGGTCGGTTGCCAGCTTGTCCTGCCCTGGCCGAAGCGCACAGACAGTCCGTTCTGTTATGAAGCGTAAGCCTCAAGGCGGTAGGAGTGGCCTGCCCAGCCTTACCCTCGGTGGGTGTAAGGCGACAAGTCAAGGCGGTTCCTACGCTGGCTGGCAGAGCCGAACTCTCCCCTCTCAATTACTTAAAGAAACCGACCGCCCGGTTAGGCGTCATTGTCGTCAAAGTTTCTTTCAGCGAGTTCTTCGGCGGTCAAACGCCGATTCTCTCGGATGGGGAGCGTCTGACGAAGCATCGACGGGCGCTTGCGATTCAGCGGAACAGACACCCACTTGAGGTGCCTCTCTCGGATCAGGTTTCGGACGTAGGCGATAATCAGCTTCAGCAGTTTCATTGTCGCAGTGCCTCCTTGCACATTGGTGAAAACGGACATTTTGGTTAGACGCCATTGTCGCACAGCATCTTGTGGAAGTGCCCCGCCCAGCTTGTCTGGACGGGGCACTAAACACCGCAACCCGATCAGGGGGTCGCGCTGGTCGAGCTAGGGCGCAGGGGGATGGAGGAGCACCCTAGCTCTGGGCGGGGGAGGTTATGACCTTGAGCAGCATACGCCGATCAGAGTTCAGTGACGAGCAGCAACCAGCGCCAATCGCCAAAGCCTTCCCCAGGTCAGGGTTGTCAGAAACGAGGCGACAATCGAAATCCCCAGGATTGTCGCCTCGCAGAAACTTGCAACCAACAGGATCTGCGCCGTGGGCAACGCCGACAGCGCACGTTGCCTTCTTGCAGCAGTACCCAGATCGCAAACACGGTCGCTCCATCAGGCTCCCCTCCGTTCCTCGCGGAACAGCGGGAAGTTCCTTCGGTAGTCGCCAATGAACGCAGCCGCTTCCTGGGACTCCATCATGCGGGCGACAATCGACTTGCGGTCGAAGTGAACCCCCATGTACTCCCAGCCGTCAGGCACCACGCCGATGATTCGGTCGCGGAGCCGCCCCTGGTGGTTCGGCTTGTCGGTGCGCCATGTCAGGTCAATGACCTTGCCATTCAGCGTCACCCAGCCGTGATGAACCGGGAGGAACCCGCGCCCGCTCGCGTAGCCTTCGGCGTAGCGCAGGCTCCGTGACGAGTCCCACATCGTCAGAAGTTGTGCGTTGTAGAAGCACTCCTTCTGCCGGAACCGCTTCCGCAGCGAGTCCACAGCAGCGAACAGGATTGTCGCCTCCTCCTCGGTCAGCGTGGCGCTGCCGAAAACGGTGCCTCGGTCGAGCACGAAGTCCTCGGTGCAGCAGTAGTTGAAGCCCTCGGGCATCGCGCCGTGAAGAAGGCGCGACTTGACCATCGCCTCCATGAAGTTACGCATTGTCGTCCTCCTCTCGCCCCAGCCGAACCGCCTCGACCTCGGCGATGCGCCCGAAGCGCGTTTCAATCCCATCGACCGCCGCCACGCGCTCCAGCACCCGAAGCTGCGGGAACGCCTGGGTCAGGAAGTCGTCAACCTCTGCCTGGGCGTTGATCCGGTTCATGTGGATGCCGCTTATCGAGGAGCCAGAGCCGTTGATCTGGGGCCAGGACTGGTAGCCCCAGCCGTGCTTCTCAGGGTTGTGGGCGTCGCCGAAGCCGCCCAGGTGCGCCGACACCGTAGCGATGCGGACGCCCAGGCCCGTCACCCTGATCAAGTTAGGCGGGTAGCACTCGTCTCGCTCCCACGGGAGCACGATGTTCGCCAGCGCCTCCTGCGCCTCTTTGACGGACTGGGGGTCGGTTGTGTCGAATCCAATGATCTTCATAGTCATGTCAGTGCCTCCTTGCACGATTGTCGTCTTTGTTCTTGTGCTTCGGGTGTCGGTAGCCTTTGCGACCGGAGCCTTTCAGCGCCTTGTTCTTGTGCTTGCCAGCACCACCTCTTTGAAAGGCAGCGACGGCAGTCCAGTTCCTTATCTTTGGTCGCGCCATTGTCGCCACCTCCTACCCAGAAAAGCCCGACCCCCCGAAGGGGGTACGGGCTTTGGATTGTCGTCAGTTTCCTGGGGCAGGCTTGTCGTGATCACCGCTCGCCACTTTGGTTTTGCTCAATCAGCCACGCAGCGAGCGCCTTATCCTCCTCATGGGGAATCGGCTCGCCAGTTGCGCTGGTCAGGGACTTCCGAGGCATCCACTTAGGCGAGCGCCCCTGGAAGATCACCTCAATGTCACGAACGTAGGGTTGTCCTTCCAGAGCCTTAGAGTATGCACTCCAGACACCGATAACAGCGCGACCAGTCAGCAAGACGGGTACGACGAACGGTCTGTCCTCTATCTGACACCGAACAGACCCCATCCTCCCGGTTGCCTGAACGTACACTCCATATTGCAGATTCATACTGACGCCCTTTCGTCCCGTGCTGGGCCGAACATGGCTTCAATGTCGCGCTCCATCTGCTCGGCAGCAAAGCGCAGGGCGTAGTGTGCGCCCAGGTAGTCCGTTCCCAGTTCCTCGCGAATGACCTCAAGCAGACGCATGTAGGTTTCCTGCGCCTCGTCGCGGGTCATGGGGTTCTGGCTGAAGTCTCGGTCCTTGCAGTTGTCGATCTTGATCATTGGTCAGTGCCTCCATGCACGTTGTTGGATTGTCGTCAGGAACCGGAGGGCTCCTACCTCCAAAACCCCGCCCAGCCGAAGCCGGAGCGGGGTTGGGATTCAGCGTCGGCTACCGGGACGGTAGCCAGCCAGGAACAGGGCGCGACCGACAGGGTTTGGCGAGCGCGTTTGACCGCGCACGACATACCGCTTGACCGGGGCAAGCAGGATGGGCTTGCCGTCAGGCTTGATCCACAACTGCCCCCGCTCAAAGAGCTTGTCAGAGCCTCTATCGACCAACTCAATCTCACCGGAACTACTCAAAGTGGCGTGCAACATCTTCATGCGCCTCCATGCGCGGTCGAGGGGGGTCAACCCCCCTCAATTAGCTAAAGAAAACGACAATGCGGTTAGGCGCTATTGTCGCCAAAAGTTGACTGGTCCTCATAAACGCCGAGAGCGAGAAGGACAGCCGGGTGGAAGGGAACTGCCTGCTCGGTGTCCATGCGCTGACCGCGTGCCTCGACGGGGAAGTCGAAGTCGCTGCTGGCGGGGTTGATGGGTGTGGAATAGGTGCCGTCAGCGAGAAGGACGCTGACGTACTCAGAGCCCATAGCGTCGGTGACGCGGTGGAAAAGGGGTGTGACCGTTTGCGCTGTTGCCATGATGTGCCTCCATGCACGATTGTCGTCAGGAACCGGATGGTCCCTACCCAGAAAAGCCCGACCCTTGCGGGTACGGGCTAATCGGGGTCAGGTCAGGCCGCTAGGGCGTGCTGCGCCCAGAAAGCGGAGGCGACAATCTTGTCGTCCTCGCTCAAACTGCGGTCCCACGGCTCGCGGGGCGAAGGCTCCTCGGCTTGCGTCCCATACGCCGTGTAGATGATGGGCTCGTCGCGACCGGGGCCAGCGACGAGGACCATGCGCCTGCACGGGCGATGGGGGCGGTTGACGAGGCGCGAGGGACCACGGCGGTTGCCGCGAGTCTCGTACACCACCTCGCGCTCCGCGATGGGCTCGTCGCCCGCAGCGGGACCGTAGAGCGCCGACAAGAGGTCGGGGCACTCCTCGGGCATTTCAACCACGAGGATCTGAAAGCTGCCGTCCCAGCCATGCAGGAGCGTGTCAATGAAACGAAGATGCGCGGAGTCCAGTCCGTGATCGTCGTGGGCGAGAATGTGTCCGTCAGGGGTAGTTGCCATAATTCTTGTGCCTCCAATGCACATTGTTGGATTGTCGTCAGGAACCAGAGGGCTCCTACCCAGAAAAGCCCGACCCCAGAGGGGTACGGGCTAATCGGGTTCAGATTGTCGTCTTACTACGCACGCCGATAGGGCGTGCGCTCCATCCTTCGGTTGCAGTTATCGCAGTACAGCCCCGTCCAACCGCCGTAGGCGACCGTGCTCGACTCGCCGCAACCGGAGCATCGGCAGTCCACGAGGTAAATGAGCCCGTCCTCGTCCATTCGCTTGTTGGTCAGAATCGCCTTTGCGTCTAGCTCCTCCTCGGGGCGGCAGTCCTGTATGACGAACGAGTCGTCAAACGTGGCGGGGTCGTAGGCGCAGAAAGAGAAGTTCAGTTCGTCGCGGGCGTACTCGACAAGCCCCCTCCGCGTCAGGTCGTAGCAACGCCCCTCTGCCATGCGCCGTGCCGCCGGGGAGTTCTGCGCCCGCGCCGCCTGAATCATATTGTTGTGAATCTCCACCGACTCCATCGCCCAGTCGGTAGGCATGTCGAGCACCATGCTGAGGTATGTGCAGCACGCCTGATAGAGGCGTGTCCAACTCGCCTTGTTGTCAGCCGCGCCGTAGACGATCAGCGCCTTGCCACTGATCGGGTGGGGGGTCGCCAAAATCCAATTGTCGAACTCGTTCATGTCGTGCCTCCTGCACAGGGTTGATTGTTGATTGTCGTCAGGTTTAGAAGCGGGAAACGCTCAAGGTGCGGCCCCGCACATGGAGGCTAGCCCCCTTGCGGCGTCCGACCCAGCGGCCCCGGTCGATGGAGTTCGCAGTCGCTTGTGCGGCTGCGAAGTCCTCGTTCGCGTCGGTCAGTTGCGCCTTGTTGCGCTTGTTCGTCTCGACCCACACGACGAAGCCACGCTGGGTGCCTTCGATATGAGCCTTGCCGATGATCTTGTGTGACTGGATCATGTGTGCCTCCATGCACGTTGTTGATTGTCGATTGTCGTCAGGAACCAGAAGGTTCCTACCCAGAAAAGCCCGTCCCTTTCGGGTACGGGCTAGTCGGGTTCAGATTGTCGTTACTTGCTACGCCCAGCGGCTTTAAGCACCGCCGCGAGTCGCGCCTTCTGCACGGCGCTACTTGACCCATCGCGGAACGAAGCCCGAAGCGCCGCGACAGCCTTCCGATGCTCTTTCGTGACTACCGGGGGAATCGGCTTCAGCGCGTCGTAATTCAGGGCGTCGGCGGCGACGGCGGCGGGGTCTTTGGCCCGCAGCGCGGTAGCGGTTGCAGCGGACGTACTCAGCACATCGTCGTAGTGCTGGATAGCGTAGGAAAGCCGCTGGGTCCACTTGCCGCCAGCCAGCAGAGCCTTGACTACGGCGATCCGGTGGGGGTGCTCGCTTCGTTGCTTCAGGGTTTCAGTTGATTCGTTCATTGTCAGTGCCTCCATGCACAGGGTTACTACCGCCGAAAGCCCGTCCCTTTCGGGTACGGGCTAATCGGGTTCAGATTGTCGCCTAACTCAGGTAGGTCAGGACGTAGCCTTCGTAGGCGTCGGCATCGTCCTCAAGCCGCTGCTCCTCGTCCTCGTCATAGTTGCGGAGCGCGTCGCGGTACTCGATGGAAGTGGCAAAGTGGTCGCGGGCGGCGGCGAGGAGAAGGTTCGTCGCGGCGGGGTCTTCGTCGTCGTCGTCGTCGCCCCAGGCGATGCCATAGTCGATATCGTCGTCGTCGTCGCAGAGGTCAAACTCGTCGGGGTCTTCGTCTACCGAGCCGAAAGTCCAGCCGCGTGACGCGCTGATCAGGTTGAGGGCTTGACGAAGGTACGTCGCTCGATTCTCGGCGAGGGCGGCGCGGCGGTCGTTGTGGTTGATAGTCATTGTCAGTGCCTCCATGCACGTTGTTGATTGTCGATTGTCGTCTAGCTCAAGAGGTCGCAGGCTTCCCAGCGCCAGTGCAGGTCCATGTCCTCGCCCCAGTATGAGGCGAGGTAGTGGAGATCGCCGTTTGGGTTGCGGCAAGTCACCATGAAGGGCTTCTCGCCATTCGGGTCGTAGTGTGCGGGGGAAGTCGGGGACCAGTCCGAAAACATCGCGTAGCCCTCGGCCTCCTGAAGCGCCGTCTCTATCGACTTGAAGTTGTGCTTTCCGATGATCTCGCCACGGTCGTGAACAGTTACTTGATAGCGCATTGTCAGTTTCTCCAGAAGAAGGTCCATCCCCCCTCAATTATCTAAAGAAAGCGACAATTCAATTAGGCGACAATTATCTCAAGAAAAGATCAAAACTACTTTTCAGCGGTTTGGCGGTCTATCTTGTAGGTGCGGGGAGCCCGAATGTTCAGGGAAACTCGTCCAGGCTGCGCGTCCGCACAATAGACGACAATCGGCTCTGAGTCGGGAATCCTGACAACGAGTTCGTCGCCACGCCGAAGCGTCAGCGTCAGCGAGCCAGTGGTGTTGCGAGGAGGAGGCTGGCGGTCGTCGTGCCGCATGGCGCTACTTCAAGAGCGCAGCAGACACACCCTTTACCACTACGTTTCCGATATCAGCCAGAGCGATGCTCAGAGCGCGGGTCATTCGACTCGCACGCTCTCTGCGCTCGGCTTCAGCGCCCTGAAGGGCGTCAACCAGATCCGATAGGTACAGGCCGCTCTGCTTGAGCTTGTAAGCCGCCATCGGATCAGTTCCATCAACGAGGCTTTGCAGTTCCTCGCCGATTGCTTCGATGGCTTCCGTGCCGTTTGCCTTCACAAAGTCGGCGACAATCCCCAGCACGCTAGTCAGCAGCGGGTCGTCCTCCTTTGCTCCGAGCGCGTCAAGGGCGCTGGACACCGCGTCAGGGACAGCAGCCCCCAGCGCGTCTGTCACCGCGTCGATGATCGCAGTCTTCTCGTTACTCATTGTCGCCTCCATGCGGTGGTGCTGGTTGCACCTCAAGTCCAGGGGGGTCCACTTCGGGGGTGTCCACCAGACAATACGAAACAGCCGCGTCCTCCTCCAGCTTCGGTGCTGGGCCAGGGTCGGGCTGCTGCTCCTTCGGGTCGGGGAGCGACCCATCGGGGTTCGGGTAGGGAAGCCCAGCCAGGAACAGGGCTCGGTACGCCTGGGGCTGTGCCTTCGCCTGAATGAGCAGAGCGGGCTGTGCGTACACGCGGCACGCGATCTCGTCACCAGCCCCTCGCGCAGCGTCAGCGGCGCTCAGAAGGGCTGTGGCGGCTTCCTGCTCGCGCTGGAGTCCTGCCAGGATCTCCACGATGTAGGTGTCGCGGTCACGAATGACTCGCTTCGGGAGGGTGGCGCAGCCTGCAAGCAAAACGAAGCCCAGAAAACAGGCGACAATGTGTCGATTCATGATCATCCCCTTAGCCATCGGCTACGTCGCCGTTCCACGGCAACCAGATAGTACCATCAGTGGCAAAGGTAAGCTCGCCGTCGCCCTCGCACACATCGCACCCGCACTCGACAACAGCAACTTTGGGACCGTCGCCATCCTCGGAGAGCACCTTTGAGAGAGGCACCTCGCCAAAGACATTCTCGATCTCGTTGATGATCACACCAACGGCGTCCCATGAGCCCTGCGTGTACGCGAGCTTCAACGCCAGTGCTACTTCAACCGGGCTCACTCTTGACCGCCTAGCATCGTTTTAACCTGCGCCTCCATGTCAGCCAGCTTATCAGGATTGTCGGCAAGATCATCAGACGGCTTTGCGTCAGAGGGGTAGGGGCGCTGCCTTGCGCCCTTCCTCGGATCGTCGCTTCCGTCGTTGTGGAGTGACTTGCTGCTGACCGCTCTGCCCTGATCTCCGAACGGCATCAGGACGCCGGGAGGCATCGCATAGATGCGGTACTGGTTGGCGCTGTCTTGCAGCCGCGCAGCACACGGGTATGGCATGGCTGCATCAGCGTCGGTGCCCAGCACCTCGTCCTTGATGCGCTGGATGATGCGCCAGTGGTTGTAGTCGATGGGCAGCTTGTCGCGTCGCTTGATGCTGACCTCTGCCATTGGGGGGTTCGCCGGGTCGCCCAGCATGGGGCGAATAGTCACCCAGACTTCGTAGAGGTTGTTTCTGAGGATCTTGTTCGGCTGCTCCTCGGGAGGAAGAGGCACTGACGAACCAGCGAAGACCTCCCACTGCCCCCAGTCGTCCCAATTGTCGCCTCCGAGCGCAGACTCAGCTTCTTCCATCGCCTGCTTGAGCCCGACTGCCGCAAGTTCTGTCTCGCTGTAGCTGGCATCTTCCTCGCCATCCAGCACACGAGTCACCGAGCGCATGAGTCCAGACAATGCGGAGCGCAGCATTCCTGCCCGCGAGTTCGCATTCGTCAACTGAGCACTTAGTTTCTTCTTAGCCATGATTGTCGCCTCCATGCGCGGCGTACTTGAGCATAGCGCCCAGGTCGTCGCCGATCAGTTCAATTGTGTTCTTGTTCCAGCCGCACACCGCACACTTGCGATGCCGTACCACCCAGTCTTGCGTATACCATCCGACCGCTTCCGCAGCCCAGTCCACGAGGTAGGCGTTCCTGCCGTCCTCTGCCGACTCGTTCGTTCGCGAGTTGCCGACCTTTGACTTTGCGCCGCAGCGTGGACACTTCATACACCCTCGCCACCCTCCAGCAACGCATACCCGGCTATCCGGTACAACGCTGCCTCGACACTCATTGTCTCGGTCGCCACTGCCTCAGAGAGCGTGACCACCCACCCTGGAATCTTGTCCACTGCTTCGACGTTGCCTCGGTTGTCCATGCAGTCGCCGTCGATCCTGTTCGCCCACTCTCGCAGTTGTGCCGCGAGTTCGGGGTCAGGGGTCGCGCTTGCATACGCCCGCAAGGCGACAATCGCTGCTGGGTCGCGTTCCGGCACGAGGACGAACGCCTCGCCGTCCATGATATCGCCACGCCTGTAGTGCTTGACGACGAACTTGCCTGCTGTCAATCCACCGTTCATGGCTCGTCTCCATAGCTGCCTTCGTAGACGTATTCGTAAGAGGTTGCTGGGGCCGCTGGTCGCGACCCGTTGTCAGTGGAGCGCAGAGCCGCCTTCACGCGGTTGCTCTCCTTCGGCACGCACACCAGCGAGATCCCGTTGCCTCGACCGCGTGGACGCATTTCAAGGGTGACGCTGTACTTGTGCGACTCAAACACCTTGATCAAGCCAGTCAGCAGACTGCCTGGGAGTTCCTTCGGGAGTGGGATCAGGAGGGTCTTCACGATTGTCGCCCCCGCTTCCCTTGCGTCAGGGGGTTGAAGGGGATCACCGGGGGCGCTGTTTTGGCAGTGCCCTGCTTTGCGCTCTTGAGGTGCCTGCCGCAAAAGGCATTGTCGTCAAGAGCGTTGCTCTTACACTGGGTGCCCTTCGCTGTCAGGGCGATGCACTTAGTTGGTTTGGACACGGGTCGGCTCCTTCGCGGGGTAGTAGGTCGAAACTTCAATAATGACGTTCTCGTCGTAGGGGCTCGGCAAGTGGTAGCCCTGGCGACCTTCCTTGATGGCTGCGATGCAGTCGTCCACCTCGTCCTGCGTAGTGAAGGGTCCAAAGCCCATCGACAACCAGCCGCTTCCGCAGAGTTCGTCGCGGCGGGCTTTGACCAGCATCAGCAAGGGTTTATCTATGCTCTCCGTGCCAATCTCCTCGGGAAGGGCTAACTCTGCGCTGTACTCAAGGTTTTCGTGCCTGACGGGGATCTCCTGCCCGGTTTCCAAACGGACGTAACAACCGTTCTCCCAGGTGCGCCGGGAGACAGTGCCCCGCACTGCTACGCGATCACCAACCCGCACTGCTACGCAATCACCAACGTCAAAAGCTCTCATGCGACACCACTGTCGCCGCAAGCGGCTTCTTCGCCGTCAGCAACGCCCTCGTCATAGCCCTGGCGGTATCCGGTGTCGAAAGCCTTCTGGGGGTCTGATGTACCGCTCGTCGGGATGCTCTTTGCCCTGCCAGTGATTCCGCACTCGACATGCCCACCGAACCCAGGACGCAGTGCCGGGTCACAGAGGTCAGGCAGCGACGCAATCAACTCAGCCAGCGCCTTGTTGGTAACGACGACAATCGTCGTCCCGTTCAAGTCCTTTACCTTCCAACCCTCGCTTGCGTCCGTGTAGTCGATTCCTGGCGCACCGCCGTTGTACCCGGTCCTGTTCGGGACAATCACACAGTGCGGCACATGCTCGACGCTCCAGGGTCCGTACACAATGTTGCCGCTGCTACGCGCTGCATTGAACAAACGCTGAATGGCGGCTGACCATGCGTCGGGGAGGTCTGGGGTGTGGGGCATCTGGCTATCTCCTGGGAGTGTGGGGTTCTACACTGTCTATGCCTCTTACCGCGTAGAAGTCCGCTCCTTGCGCTAAATTGTCGCCAAACGTCGGAAGAAATCAAAATCGAGTTGTGATCCCCGATCACTGAAAACGGAAATGGAAAACCCGCAATTGTCGTGCTCTGACTGCAACAAGAAGCTCCGTGCCGTTCGTGCCGCTGCCCCGCCTGCCGCCCAACAAGCAGCGATGGTGGAGTCCAGGCTGTCCACCTGTCGCCAGTGCGAGCACTCCACAACAACGCTGGGGGCTGAGATTCTTATTCGCTGCAAGATGTGTGGCTGCTTCATGGAAGTGAAGGCTCGCTTCCGCCACCTCCACTGCCCCATCGACCTCTGGTAGCGGATTGTCGCCTAGCCCAGCAGCTTCAGCACAAGCCCCGTCACCGACAAACCAATCCCGATGTAGGCCAGCACCTTTGCTCGCTTCGCGTGCTGGTACGCATCCCCCAGATTGTCGCGCTTGATCTTGTAGTCGAAGTGATCCATCGCGTGCATCCCAGGTATCCGCTCAAAGAAGTCGGCACACTCGCGCTGCTCAAACTCGTCGTCTGGGCGTAGGCGCAACTGGAACCACATGCAGACGCCTGCGTACTCCTTCTCGCGGTTATCGCCTGGGTAGCGGTTCCACAGGCCACATCGTCCACACCGTGCCACGCGCTATTGTCGCCTTTCTCTAATCAATTGTCGCTCATACTTGAGAGGACGATCTTATATAAATATCGGATCGCTCTGTAAGTCTTGTTTAGCCGATCTTGCTGTTTGGTTCGGATCTCTGTCTCGCTCGGATCGCTCGTGGGTCGCTCGGTCGTGCTCGGCTCTTGTGAACTAAGGCGACAATTCAGGATCGCTTGAGCTTGCGTATGCGTCGCAGTCGATAGTGCGAATTGTCGCCCAGGAAAAGGGCCTCTTGAGGCTGCTCGCCCCCACCCCCCCTACGTGCCCTATCCCCCCCTGGCACTAAGGCGCTATGGGGGTAACGGACGTTCAGCCACTCGCTGTCGTTGTCCTCATACACGTTGACCCTGTGTGCGTACTGCACCACGCAATACCCCTCAGTGCTCTTGACCACAGTGCCCTCCCATGTGGTGGGGTCTAGGGTCACATGAGGCTTCGTCACCATCCACACCTTGTCAGATAGGCGTGCCCATGTAGACCGTGCTGCATCAGGGTTCAGCTTGACCCGCTCTCCTGGGATATAGGGGCCAGAGCGCGTCAGGGTCGGCGAAAGTAGCTCGGGATGGCATAGCAGATCGGCGTAGACAGAGATTGTCGCCTCGGTGATCAAGCGCGTAGGGAATCCGCCGGGGGTTTCGGGAAGGCACCCGCATCCGGTCAGGGTTCGGGCCGCTTCGGCTCCCGTTATTGTCGCTTCGTGCCGCTCATTTATTGACGACAATCTAGCCTCCGCTTCGGGGTTGTTGGTTCGGCGTCGTCTACGCTTCCGATATTAGGCGACAATCGGGCGCTTCGGGGTTCGTTCCGGCTACCAATACAGTCCGGTCGGGATTAGACAGAATAGAATCACAATTAGGACAGAGCCCAGGAACCGCCTCAGATAGGCGTGCTACAGCCACAAGCATGTCGAAGACCTCTGCATGTGCTCCGTGCTCCCCCCATGTATCAACGATCTCTGCTCGGAGTGCCTGGGTGTTGAATATCCTGCTCATGGGGTGCTCTCTGCCCTAGTGGGTTCTTCTGTACGCTCTAGGGGCTTTGGGTGTTGAATTGTCGTCTTTGGGACGGCGCTCTCTACGTCCAGCGCCGCCATTCTCATGCGGGTCTGCTCTGCGCGTTCGATGCGGAGATTGTCGCCTAGCGACGCTGGTCGGTTACTACGAACAAGCATCAAAACGGTATCCCATCAGTGAAGTAGCTACGCGGTGTAGAGATCCCCTTCGTGGCGTCCTTGAACTCGCCTTCCCCCATGACTCGCCACTCGCCCTTCGGGGGGTTCTTCGCCATCAGCTTACCCGCGTCCACCTTCGCCGGGATCGACAACTCGACTGCTACGGGCTGCGGTGCTCCCCCTACTCGGGAGCCCACCATACAGACGACAATCAAGCCCAGCGGCGTCACTGAGTTCGGCTCGTCCTTCATGCCAGCGACCATCGCCTTCAGCCTCTCCA
>Ga0208299_1000984_pt1 | contig 22790 bp, 20 predicted proteins | sample 15_taG_FD_184089 | JGI IMG/M metagenome (GOLD analysis project Ga0208299, IMG submission 184089) | Marine viral communities from the Subarctic Pacific Ocean - 15_ETSP_OMZ_AT15312 metaG (SPAdes) (version 2) | ecosystem: Environmental > Aquatic > Marine > Oceanic | place: Pacific Ocean | collected...
GCAGGAGGATGGAGAGGGAGGCCGATGAAAGATTGCAGTATGCCATAGCGAGAACAGACCCAAAGAACCAAGGCAGCGCGACTGTTGCCCACCAGTACCGACAAAACCCCGGCTTACAACAAGAGGACATATGGCTGACTGATCCCAACATTCTGGCGTGGAAGGAGTCTCTAGGGAATCAGCGCAAGGGGATGGATGATCCTCACAATCAATACGATTATAGAGCAGCCATCCTAAGCGGTGCTAGACCACAGGATGTAGGAGGTGGCGAGTGGCACTGGCCTAGTGAATTTAAGGAGGCATGGCATCCGACAAGATGGCAATACGCTCCAGACGGTAGCGTATCTGATACCATATCGGGGAAAACATATGCAACATGGCAGGAAGCCTCCAAGGCAGAACCTATGTACGGCCCCGACCCGAAGAAGGCCGATCCAGATAGGTACGAATCCCTCCCGCCTGCTTCTCTAGTAACTCCCGCGAACACTCCCGCTCCCGCTTCCGCCCCCCCGCTTTCTCCTTTTTCTGAAGTTCCAACTCCTCCTTCACAAACAACGGCTGCGCCCCGGCGTTTGGACTACAGGAAGGAATGGCTAACAGGATTAGATAGGGAAGGGTGGCAGCGGCAGGTGAATTTAGCGGCTGCTAAAATACTCAGATTACGTGGCGACGAAGAGGCAACAGTAGGCTCATTGTCTCAACTGACCAGAGAGGAGCTTCACTCTCTCATGTTGCAGGCGGCGGCAGTCGCGAGCAGGGATTTCTACAGGGAATAGGAGAGATATGTCTTGGTTAAGCAATTTTACAGATGCTGATTATGACGCCCTATATGACAAGTTTGACCCGCTAAATCCAGACAGGGATGAGTACGGTGACTTGTGGAGGGAGAGGGAGCGTCAAATAAGAGGCTTGGGTTTGCCCTATGCAGACCACGTACAAAAAACTTTTGACCGACTGGGTTCCCTCCACACTGGTATAGCTGGTGATGAGGGGGCAGCAAGCAAGTTCTTCTGGGAGGAAGGCGATTTCTATGAGAAGTGGCCGAGCTTGGAGGGAACTGGCGCACAGCTACAGAAAGAAGATGCTGACTACAGGGAGCTTTATAGTGCGTTGTTTGGGGATAAGGATGACCAATGGGAAGCCAGACGGGACAGGAAGGCGTACCACGAAGCGTATGATGAAACCGTAGCAGATGTTAATCGCCGTATGGCGAACCCGGAGATTGCTCAAGCATGGTCAGATGCGGGAGGAATGCTGTCCGTAGAGCTACCATTTCTGGCGGCGTCTGGAGGAGCGGCAAACCTTGCAAGGTGGGGGGCTAAGACAGGGCTTAAAAAAGGACTCAAGAGAGCAGGCAGGGAATTTGCAGAAGAAGCTGGAGAGCGACTGGCAAACCGCTACGGGAATAGATACGCAAAGAGGGCTGCAATAGGAACCATGATGGGGATTCATGGTGCGCGTTCCGGGGCTGGCAACTTTGCGTCCGCAGTAGACACCTATGCAGAGGGGAAATTCGGATCACTAAGGGAAAACAACCCCGACCTAACTGACGAGCAGGTATGGGACTTGGCTTATTCTGAATCCCAAGATGAAGCCTTGGTTCCTGCCGTCATAGGGGGTGCTTTGACGGCTGGGCTGGTTGGGGCATTTGGCCTGACGGGTGCAGAGGCTCTCCTTGCCAGCAAAGGTGGAGCTAAAACTCTAGGAGACTGGATCAAGAGTATGTTCGTCCACTCCCAACTGGAAGGGCTTGAGGAAACAGCGGACGCATTTGGTCAGGGCATTATCCAGATGCAGACCTACAACCCCAACAAGAAATGGGAGGATGTGGTTGATGACATGGTTCACGCCTATGGAATGGGGGCGTTAATGGGCGGCGTTTACACAGGGGTTGGCGGTGCGGTAAAGCCTATAGCCAGCAAGCTGGAGTCCATACCATTTGTCAAGAAGAGGGTGGAGCTTGGCAAGGCAAAGAGGGCAAGGGCAGACCTCATTAAGACCATCAAGTCGTCAATACTGGAGATCAATCCTGACATCAGCAAAGAGGAGCTTAACCAGAAAGCCGAAGCTGGGGCTGATGGGATGATAGCAGCCGTAGAGGGAGGGCTAAAGGAAGCCGCAACGGGAGGGCTAAAGGAAGCCGACGAGACAGCACCAATTCCTGTAATACAAGACGAGGAGTCCGAAGTGTTTGAGCCTGTTGAGGCAGCAACATCACAGACAGCAGAAGACTTTGACGAGTTCGGGGTGTTCCAAGGAACTAGCACCCAAGGTGAACAACAAGGGCCAGTCGCGGAGACTGAAGAGGAGAGGCTAGAGAGGTATACGGCTGAAGAGTTAGAGAGGTCACTAAAAGAACCCATGCCTGTCAACGAGCAGACAGAGGGCATGGACGCCAAGGATTACGCTCTGTTGGTGGCTAAGAACAGAGCTACTAAACGGATCAAGGATGAGAGAATAGTAGCAGAGGCAGCTAGGCGTAAGGATCACCCACGGGCAGCAGAATTTAAGGCACTGGAAGAAGAGGCAGAGGGTGAGGTCAGGGAACTCACAGAAGAAGAGATTGAGTGGGATAAAGTCCAACGTGTTAATACACCGGAAGCCCATAAGGCTGCAATTAAATCAAGACTAGCACCATATGATGCGCTACACCAGATAGCAGGGCATTACACTGACGCGGAATCCCAGAGCCACGCTGAAGAAATAATTAAAGCATATGTGGATTCAGGTGCTGATGTTAATGATGCTGATGGTTCAGGAAGAACCCCTCTACACAGAGCGGCTGATTCGGGAAACATAAATATTGTTAAGGCTTTACTGGCTGCCGGGGCAAACGCCAGTGCTGAAACAGAATACGGCAGGACTCCACTATATGTAGCCGAGCAAGAGGCTGGCTATCTCAGGGAGCATATAAGCGACGAGAGCCGCCTCCAAGACAAGGATGAAAACCTAAAGGCGTACCTAGAGGCGAAGGCCAAGGGAACCGAAGAGGTAATTGCTGCCCTAAAAGAGGCCGTCGGTATCAAAGGGGAGCCAGAGCCTGTGCCAGCGATAGCCCCTGAGACAACCGCTGTCCCACCTACTGCCCCAACTACACTTGAGGAGGACATTGATTCAGTATGGGACGATGTTTTTCCTACGCTTATAGAGAAGTACGGCAAGGAGAACCTTGGGATTTTCAACAAGGAGCGCATAGCTGGTGTGGTAGGGAGGTTGAGGGCAGCGGAAGAAGCCGGGGATGTTGCCGGAATGAACAAGGAGTTATCCAAGCTCATTGGCGTCATCCCGCGTGACATGAACGATTCCGCACAAATGACGCGGGTAGAGGACGTTATACAAAAGGAGGCGGATAGACTGCTTGGGGGGCTTGAGGACTCGGTTCTTTTGGATTTCATCAGAAAGAAGAAGAAGCAAATTGGCGATGCAGGCAGGGATTGGCGCGACTCAATAGTAAAATCCAAAGGCGGGAGCATGATGGAAGAGGGGGAACCGGCTCCGGTTTTTAGTGAGGCTCTTAAACGGGGGTTGATAGACGAGAGCGGTAATGAAACAGCGGCCCCCCCGGCCACGCCAACAGCAGCACCGGAAAGTGAAGCTGTACCTACACCGACATTACCTTCTTCCGAAACACACTACGTCCTGTCTGCGGTAACAGGAAGAACACAAACCAAGGCCGAAGGGAAGAAGGATATAGTTAAGGAGAAGAGGGAGGCTGAAGTTGGTGGGTACAAGACAGAGGTTGAGTATGACCTTGGTTACCCTTTCATCTTAAAGAATAATGAGCAACGCCCTGCCATCCTCAAGTACACGATACAAAAGAAAATTGCAGTCGGTTATTACCAAGGCACAAGCACATCTGGTAACCCTATCTTCCACACGATATTTGAGTTAGACCCCAAAGCCGCAGGCGTTGAGGTGTTCACTAATGACAAGGGCAAGGTGACTGGAGTTCATGTCCCGAAAGAACTGGCCAGTCAATTAGCCATACTAAAGTCAGAGGCAAGTAAGACGGACACCAACTGGAAGATCACAAACAGTCGGAAGGGTAAGCTTGCTGCACGCACAGTTGATGAGTCTGTTACATCAGATGAGAAAACTGATGAGATTATAGACGCAGTAACTAACAGTTCTCTAAAGAAGTTACTAAAGAAGTTGGCAGTAAATAACCTAGTGTCGGCAGCAAGTATCCGTGCGCTCATTAACACCGCTGATGTTAAAGGTAGGGGTGGGAATAAGGTTAGTGCAGCCACAGTTGTAGACCCGAAAGAACTGGCAACCTATTTAACTAGGGCGATTGAGTCTTATAAGTGGGTAAGCCAAGGAACCAAGACAACTGTTAGACCTGACGGCGGCACGGTAACTGTAGATGAAAGCGGAGCTAGGCGTTATGCAGCCCTTGTTGGTGAGAAGATAGACGGGAAAGGTGTACGGAAAGAATACGTAGAGCAGCTAACCAAGGAGGCAAAATCCCTAACGTCCAGCAAGAGGGCAGATCAAGATACACGTAACTCCGCTATCAGTAGGATGCTTACAGCCGCACATGAAAAAGCGGAAGCAGACAAAGCATTTACTCAGTATGACGAGGGTGCTGGCAACCTAAGAAACAGTAAGTTTGGGGCGGCTTTTGATGAGTCTAGGAAGGCGGAAGGGCTAGAAAACTTACAAGATCAAGACTATGAGATAGACCAATCCCGTCAGGAAAAACAGGACAGGGCCGATAAGAAGACGAGAGATATACAAGAAGGTGGCGTCAGCCAAGGCGAAACCGGGAGCCGAGGCACAGACGAAAGGGTAGACGATGCATTTGCCTCAAAGACGGCTGACAGTCTTGAGAATTTAGCCGCGACATCAGAGCAAGGAAGGAAGGCTCTAGCCATGCTGGACGCCCTCAACGTCAACCCGGAGACGATGACTGAAGAGGACAAGGCCAAGGCAATGAGGTTTGCCGAGGCGGTTCATTCAGAACCGGAAACATTTTACAGGAATTTATATGCTATCAAGAGCCTGTTGGCTGGTAGTCTAAAGGTTAAGACGAGGCCAATTGCCACCACGATACCTAATCTTCCAGCGGCCAAGGGTAAGCAGTCCATACGCGATCTTATTCTTAACCCGGCCAACGGAATGACTAAGGAAGAGCGCAAGCTTAACCTAGCATTTGTTGACCATATGGCCCCAGAAACCCTAGCTCTGCTCACATTCCAGATCACAGGTAGCTTGGACTTGGACGGTAACGACAGCGTCCAATATGAGGGTACATTTAATGCAATAACCAAGATTGCAAAGATGATGTATGGCAAGAAGGTAGACCCTTCTGTCATGGCCGAAGAGATTGCTCACTTCACGGCCACGTTATTACCGGAGGGGTACAGGAAGGCGGCAAGGAAGATTCATGCAGCAGCATTTAAGCGGCTGGAGAACCAAGTAGACAGCCAGTTAAAGAAGGCAACAGACAAGGATGAGGTTGCCATGCTGAACGCTGCTCGCGATGTAATCATTGAGGCAAAGAAGAAGGGTGGCAGCTTGAGTACGCACGATGCCAACCGTTTAATACAGGCAGCGGCGGCAAAGCACGGCATCACAATGAACGCCATCCCCGTGCCAGAAGAATCCTTATACGGTGACAGTATAGTGGGATCAGCCCGGACTCCTACCGATGAACGTGCGGGAACCTTAGAGGGGGTTGCTGAAATTATCAGGGATGCTACGGCTGCGGGTATTGACGAGACTAGAAATCTAAGACAATGGCGTGACCTTTTAGAGAACAGCCATCCCAACTACGACAACGGGTTTACTGACGAACAACGGCGAGCGGCTGAACAGGAACTGTACCGCCAATTAAACCGGGATGCTGTCATAGTTAATCGTGAAGATGCTTCTGGTGAGATAAACAGCAGAGAAGTAGCGGACGAAGCGATTGCTGCCTACGAAAACACATCAGATCAACAGGCAGAGAGCCGTTCACACCAACTCAGCAAAGACCTTGGTATAACAGAGGATGAGGCAGCCGATATATATGGCACTATTGATTTGTTTGCCGAGGATAGCGACAGTAAAATAGACGAACAAGTACAAGAGCAAGCAGTAAAGTATTTTGGTGGTGAGGTAGCTGGAGGGGTAGCAGCCTATGAGACTGGCCCGATGGGGCAGCGCAAGACTGAGAACGTGTTCATAAAGAACAACCTCATGGACTCCCCTAACTTCGCCACTTGGTTTGGTGAGTCCGTGATGATGATAGACGGTAAGCCAATGGTTATGTTCCATGCTACCACGTTTGAGGGGAGTATAGATCATTTCAGTGAGCTTGCTGGTTATGAGGACAGGTTACGCAAGGAACTTGGGCTTAGGGATGACCAAGATATACCAGCCTCAGAGAGGCACAAACTTGACATAGATAACAGGAGGCGCATTGGCCACTTCTTTGCCCCTGACCCTGCGTTCTCACCTTATATGTTTGGTCATCCGCCAGCGGGAACAAAGATGTATGCAGAGTTGCAGAAAACCTTGGAGTCAGAGACCCATGCTGGCGTATTGGAGCTAACTAAGAACACGTTCCAAACCGATCTCCATACATACCCTGTGTTTATACGGGCAGAGAACCCGTTTGACAGCAGTAGCGCACAGAACAGGAAGACCCTTATGGAGGCTGTGGCAGAAGCGGAAGCAGACGCAAAGTATCTACTTGGTGAGGTTGACCCGACCAAGGCGTGGAGTGATGACGTAAGGGTTATGGATGTGCTTAACTACCAGCGCAAGCCAGATGTGAAGCAGCTTGAGGAGGATGGGTGGACAGAGGAGGAGATTGCCAATGAGGTGGAAACCCACAATGAAGAGAGCGCAAAGATTAAAGCTGCGCTGGAAAGGTTAAGTAGCGGGTTTGAGGTTAAGAAAGTTAAGCACCTTAACCAGATAGTAGAGGCGGCTAATGAGTCAAGGCGTGCAGTAACAGAGGGCTACACAAAAGGTAAATCATTACAGGCCAACAATTGGGACATAGTTGAGAAGTTCACGCGCTTCATTAAGTATGCGGGGTTTGACTCCTACTTTGTCATGGAGCATGACCGCAAAAACATAGCGGTGTTTGACACCAACCAAGTTAAGTCATCCGTCTCCAACAATGGTGAGTTCTCCCTTGACCCAAGCAGTGCAATCTCAGGATCACTGTCTGACACAGAGGCGAAGAACCTCAACAAGTTAATTGAGCTTGTCTATCCGGTGATTAACCCGGACGAATTTTATGCACGTGGACTGGTTAAGCATAACACTCAATCAGTGTACAGGAAGGGGCTTGAGATAGCCTTGGATATACTGGGAGCAATACTAAACAACCCAGCTATAAAGGTGGACTCAGTTAGGGAACGCGCTGAACGCCGCAAGTTCTTTAAAGAAGTAAGCAGGATGCTGAAGACTGGCAAGGGGCTGGACTTTAACAGGGCTGCTAGGCCGGGGGGGCTGTTGCTCAGGGACGCCATCAACTCAGGCAGCATTGAGGCTATAAAGAGTGCAAAGATATTGGGTACTCACATTGCCAAGATTGACCAACAGATTAAAGGAAGGGAGGCGGCGAAGCAGGACACATCCAAGCTCAGGGAAGCAAGGGAACTGCTACTTGGGGAAGCCGCTGCCTCAACACACAACCTGACAGGAATCATAGATAAATATATTCCAGCGGGACTGTCCCCGAAAGTAAACCGTCTGCTAAGGCGCAATGTTTCTGACGATATCAGCAAAGCAGCAACGGCAACCCTTCTACCGGAGGAATACCAAGCGCAATACAATCTACTGAAGGACGGAAAGAACAGACCAGAGCTTGCGGCTGCATTGGCAAACACTGCTCTGGCTTTCTATAAAAATTTACAATATAGGTACGACTACATACTGCTTAACTACCAGCAATTCGCGGCAGAACTAAACAGCCCACAGGTTAAGGTGATGTTTAAGGATGCCGCCGATGCTTTTGACAAGGTTGTTATGGAGCGGGACTTGGAGCGTGCGGTTCAGGCGCAATTCAGGATTGCCCTTAATGCAATTGCAGCAACAGGAACTGATGTCCGGGCCACTAACATACTAGCCGGGGCGGTGGAAGGCGACGGGGCTGTACTTAGGGACGGGCAGCAAGACAAGGCCAATATAAAAGGAAAGGCAAAGGAGATTGCCCGGACACTATCTAAGTCAGCAACAGGAAGTGACCTGCTGGTGGCTAACCCAAGCGCAACATCAGCGGATGTCCTTAAACTGGCTGACCGTATACTGGTACAGTATGGACTTAACAGGTCGTTAAACCCCAAAGCCCCTCCCCTGCCAAAAGAAGGCACACTGTCTCACTCAAGGTGGAGGCTTGCTGCTGCCCTACTGGCAGCTAATCACAGCTTAAAGGAGAATGCACTGGCTGTTGTCTTTGCAGAGGACGGCGAGCTTGACGCTGCTGGACTACAGAAGTTTGCAAACGACTTGATCCGTGGGGTAGAGAACAGTAAACCAGAAGAGAAGGCAAAGGCCATCAACAAGGCCGTTAAGTTGGTTACTAACTACACAAAGAAAGCTGAACGCCAGCGGCTGGTGTTCCAGAAGCACTACAAAGAGGTAAGCGGCAAGCTGGAAAGGGTGCAGACTTATTACGAAGCGGCCAAGATAATAGAGAAGGTCTTGGCTGATCCCGAACTCAAGAAGTATGTGGCCTTGCTTAACAAGCATACGAAAGCCATAGAGACTCCTACTTTCAAGGTGGCTAGGAAAGGGAGGACGGTGCTTGTAGATGGTGTAATGCCAGACCGCTACGAGCGCAACGAACTGATGATCCCCGTCCCCGCTTATGGCGACAAACCCGCAAAGTTAATAATTGCAAGCATACTATCAGACGAGGAAGGGGAGGCAAACCTAGCCCGGATGCGTGAGGCTTACGACACCATAACCAATTGGCTAATGGATAATGACATTGAGCATGAGTACTATGAGTACTACAGCCAGTGGCACAAGATGCTAGAGAACGTCTACCTGTCTGAACTTGTAGTACATCCCAAGCAAAACGTCCGCTCATTTGCTGCGAAGCAGAGTTTATCAGTGTTGGAACAAACGCTTAACAACATTCCGGGCCGCTCCGTTGAGGTGGCAAAGCAACTGGTAAGGAAGCACAGCTTATACTTCGTGAAGATGGGGGCTTGGGCGTCAAAGTATGGAGACGCTTGGAAGAACCGAATGACCGCCGCCGTGAAAAGCCACAAAGCTGATGGCGCGGAGTTTGACACATCACTTAAAGGTCTCTCACGCGAGGAAACCTTTAAAAACTGGGAGTTGTTCGTGGGCAATGAGCTACGAGCCTCACACCAAGAAGGTGGCCGCAACCTAGATGTTGGCGACACCCTTATGACAGGAGCCATTGTCACCGAACAAGACATGGCACTGTTAAAATTTGAGGGGAAGATAACTGACGAGGCTTACCGCATCAACCAGAACATAGCTGCCGTGGACTCCTCTATGTCCCCTGACTACATCAAAGAGAGGCAAGGGAAGCACATAGTTAGGTTGCCGTTGGCTAAGGGCAAGACGTTTCTCCCTCGCGTGTTCAGCACACGCGCCCGTGAGTTTCTGCAAGGATGGCGCATTATTAAGAAGCGTGACGCAGCCGTCTACACAGACAGTAGTAATTTTGACGAGTTGTTCTCTGGTTTAGACGAGGCACTGTTCTCATTTATTGCAGACCGGAACCCCACCTTTACGGTGGCTAGTGAGCTTGAGGAGTACTATAATTCCGTAGCCCAAAAGGTTGCAGATGGAAGCATAGGCAGGGATGTCCAGTCCATTGTTGACGAGTTGGCAAAACTGTCAGGAAAGGGTAAGGGGGACATCAAGTCCCTTATACTGTCAGAGTATAAGCCCATACTGGACTCACTTGAGAGACTGATCCTTGACTCAGAGGAAGGCAGGCCCACACAAACCACAACATCCTTTGAGGCTGAAGGCCCGTTTGCTAAGGCGCGTGCCGCCGACATCGCGCCATATTATTTCTACCAGTACGGGTTCCTAACTTCTGTGGACTTAAAGAAATTTTCCCTACTTGGGAGCGGCAAGCCGCTGGAGAATGTCATCTTGGGACTGAAGTCTGTACAGGATGAGTTTGAGACACTAGAGAGGAAGGTAACCCAAAGAAGGAAGAGGTTGATAGCGAGCGGGGATTACAAGAGAGGTAGTGTTGCCCTTGAGGTGCGGCTGGCCAAGGAGTTTAAGTTGCAATCAACTCGCGGGAAACACTATATGCCCACCAAAGACGAGATTGCGTACTGGAAGGATAAGCTTAGTGGCGTTATTGAGAACTTTGAGCGTGCGTATAGTATGGGTAGCGCAGGGGCTAGAGAGGACTTCATGCCTAACCTTGGAGTGCGTATTGCTAGTGGGCTTATAGGGCTAACCTTAATGTCAGGCGGTACTCTTATCCGAAACGATACTGATGCCAGTGTGATAGGAGGTGTTCAGCTTTCCTTTGCACAAGGGCAAACCGGGGCTAGTGCTTTCCTTAAAGGACTCTTTCTTAGAATGCCGACTGGCGCGATGAAGCTTGCTGCCTCTGGTGCAGCATCAGCGGTGAAGCTTGCAACGGGAGTTGATACCCAGCTAACCACAAGTAAGGGGGGAGTAAGGAAGTTCAGCCCCAAGTTTAGCTGGAGCAGGCCAGACCTTATCTTTAAATCCTTCCCCCGTATGCTGGATGCATTCATTAATGCACGTGGCATTCACAAGGTTATTGCCCCGGTAGAAGGGTTCCTGTCTCCTGCAATGTCAGAGCTTACCTACAACCTCCCAATGAGGATACATGAGGTGCGTATGCTGGCCGAACATGGCCTTGATATGCCAGTGACCCCAGATGAAACGACAGAGGCTTTCTATGGGGACTTGTCCACTGGCGGCAGAGGGGTAAGCGAATTTGATAGTGACAATAAAAACTGGCAGGCATCGGGACGCTCATTAAGGGCAGCTATGGGGCAGGGGGAGGCTTTGCTTGCGCTTGTTGGCAAGACAGTTTTCCCGCGAATGGGAGATATAGGGGGTAACATACAGTTGGTTGACCTTGGGTTATCCTTTGTCAACAACCTTGAGAGTATGTTACGTAAGGCTTATGCAGCTAGAGTGCATTACGAGGAGAGCTTGGCCGAGGATATTTCAGAAGAAGAGTTACTCGGTAGATACCTTGGTGTGTTCCGCGCCAACAAGGCATCCTTTAATGAGACGTTAAGGATGCTTGCCAGAGGAGGGGTTACTAACTTCCAGAAGGAGGCCAAACTATTTTTCCAAAGGCTGGAAGGTTCTGATGGCGGGAAGAACTATCCGTTAAAAAGCGTGCGGTTTCTAGACCCCAACCAGAGACAGGCGATAGCAATGGGATACGTCACGCAATCCAATGCCGCCACCCCATCCAACCGACCAGCATGGACGAGGCTGCAAGCCACAAACAATATGCTTCTGGCTCTAATGGGTTGGGGTACTAATGCCATACAGGTGGTAGGCAACTCCACCTTCCTTCTCTCCAAGAGCCGCAAGCGGACTGGATATGACACAGCACAGCAGAACTTTGCCGCTATTATTTGGTTGCTCGGATTCTTGGCGTCAACAATTCCCACAGCCTTGCTCGCCAAGTTTCTGTATGACATCTGGACAAAGGTTGTTTTTGGATTAGACCCAAGCACAGGCTACCCACATGATAAGTCAAGCATAGCAGACAGGTTCAACGCTTACTTAGGCACAGCATTCAGTTCCGTTCCGCTGGTTGGCTCCTTCATACAGACAGCTATACATGGCCAACCTGCTCGCGGTACGATTGCCCCCGGAAACCTCATGTCTTCCAAGGCGGGAGCCATTGCGGAGTACCTTGCTTACACTGCTAAAACAGGTGACCCTACTAGAAGGTTCCAAGAGCTAAGGGAAAAGCTTGCACCGATCACAAGGGTTGTTGACCAATTTAATGAGGACGGCCTCGGTGATATTGCGTTCAGTGATGCCATGTCTGGCTTGGCTAAACACTGGCCAAGCGGCGAGGTAGCCATATACAAGGGTATGACATTGGCCGCAAGGATAGCCAACATTAAGGATATTGACGAACCCAAGAAGGGCTGGAGGCTCTCCTTGGCCCGTGGCAACCAAGAGGGGGCAAAGGAATACTATGAGATTATGAAGGACATCATCATAGAAGGAGATGAGAGCCTTAGCCGTAAAAGGCTGAGTGACAGGGTTGAGGCAGAGAAGAGGCTGAATTCATCCCTGCGGAACAGTAATCCCATTGGATGGAAACTCAATGTCGGAACAACGAAGTCCAACTTTATGAAGCAAACCGCCAAGCTCAAGAAAGATGACAGGGAGAGATGGGACAGGATGATGGCGGTGATCAACTCCTTTGATTTGTTCTACAAAAACAAACAAATCTCTGCTAGTGGCATATGGGAGCCAGAAGAAGCGGAGCCTCTCCCTAAGTTTAGAGTTGGAAACCCAAACAAAAGAGAGAGGCTAGAGAAGAGGCCCATAAGGGGAGCCTACCCTAAGTTCTATGAAGAGTAGCATCACACACTGATGCTGCCTTGGAGAGCCTTGGAGATATCCTCTTCATCCCTATCTATGTAACGCTGCAACATAGCGGGGGATTCCCATCCGATAATCTCAGTGATAGTGGTTGTCCTCACCCCTGCTTTCAGCATACGTGTTGCTGCACCATGACGCAGGCAGTGGAAGGTTAAGGTGTCATTAACACCAGCGTCCCTTACGATGTCCTTAAACTGCACGCACAGGCTTCCACCAAAGTAATACCTGTCCCTGCTCAGAGGGAAAAAGTATTGGTCATTTTCACAGGGAACCTTGCCCAATGCTAGATCAACATCTGGAACCAGAGGGAGGATGATCTCCCGCCTCTTCCTCTTCATGGGGATGAAGGTCATCCTTTTTGAGGTGAAGTCCACGAAGCTGCGCTGGAAGCAAGCTGTATCTCCCAGCCTCATACCGTAGTGCCAGCCCAGAAGGATCATGGGCGTCCAATAATCAGAGTCTTTGTGGGAGTAGCTTGCCTTGAGCAACGCCTTGGCTTCAGCGGGAGTAAACCCAATTATGGTAGCAGCCTCCTCCTTAAAGCGCGGGATCATGGCAGCGGGATTGATGGCAATCTGACCGGAGTCCACGTAGTATTTAAAGAAGGACTTGAGGGATGTCAGTATCTGGTTGAGGGTGATGCCCTTGACCCTCTTGCCGCTCTTCTTGTTCCTCTTGCACGATAAAAGAAATGAGTGAAGGGTTGCAGGCTTCAGCGGGTTCTGCTTGTTGTCAAAGCAGTGGTCGCTAAATCTGCCCAAGTTCCTCTCATAGGAACTGATCGTGTTGTCTGCGGAGCCGAGTCTTTTCCAGTTGACGAACTCCCTTATCATTGTTGGTAGCGTTTTAGTTTTCTTAGCCATAGCTTATACTGTTACAGTTTAGTTAGGGAGAGAAGGTACTCCCGATTGGTTGCCTTCTGCACGTGAGCCATAGCAGGCCCACGCATTAAATACTTTCTGGTCTTGGCTTGATTAAGGAGATCAACTCCGCAAGCATCCGCGAATGCAGCGGCCTCCACCACTGGTAGAGTAGCCCATGATTTAAGCCGACTGATTTGACCAATGCGCTTCACACCCAGCCCAGCCTTGGCCGCAATATCCTTGTTGGACATGGCCCCGCCTCTGTCGCGAGCCAATACACGCACCAAATGAGGGGGCAATCTGTCTAATTTATTGAGTAATGTTGACATACTGTGACATACTAGGGTTGATATTGGTCAATGTTTACAGGCTTTTTTACGAATCAATGATTCACGCAATGACCCATTAAAGCAAGTATTCCTTTAAAAATCAACATATAAATGCAAATAATTCGCGAATGAATGCAGGTGTTGACAGACAAATGTCATACCGTATCTTACTCCTGCGTGGCATACTTATATAAACAACCAAAGTCACCTTACTGGTGGGTATCATACAGGGGAGCGGACGGTAGGCGCAAACGCGAGAGCCTGAAGTTGAGGAGGGACAACAAGGTTGAGACCAAGAAGGCGCGAACCGAATGTCTCCTGTTGGCCGCGAACGAAAACCAGACAAGCGACTACCAACATGATGGGGAGTGGGACTCATGGGTTCCTTCTTACATCAAGAGGAGGTACACCGTCACCAGTTCGTTCCGTTGCACTGTCACCATCTGGATGAGGATAAAAGACTTCCTTGAGGCGAACCACAAGCCCTGCCCTGCTGTCATCTGTAAGAGAACCATTGCCCGTCTGATCCAACACTTGAGGGGGATGGGGTTGAGGGACTCTTATGTCAAGGCCCACGTATCCAAGTTCTCTGTCATTATGAAAGAGGCTGTGCGTCAAGGTCTCTGCTTGGACAATCCTTGCTTGGGCTGGGAATTCACCGTTGTCAAGATGCGTGCTGACAAAGAGCCGGTCAGTGACGAAGACATTAAGACTTGCCTTAGTTTGCTGAACCTTGAGCCAGTGTGGATGAAGGTAGCCTTTAAGGTTGGCTTGTATCACGGGGTCAGGGTTGGAGAGATGCTCCCCGACCCTTCCATGATTGACCTAAAGAGGGGGACGGTTGCATTTCTAATGAAGGGAAACAGGCTGAACGTAGTCCCTATCCATCCAGAGGTTAAGAAAGAATTGGAGTGGCTGGTGAAGGAAGGGAAGCCATCCATTAATCCACATACTTACCAAGCACGCATGAACAACTTCTTTCGGAAGAATGGTATGCCGTACTCAAGTCACTGCTTGAGGGTAACGTGTATCACGCGAATGGCTAAGGCTGGCGTGCCAATACAGCACGCTATGGCGTATGTTAATCACGCCAGTGCAACCATTCACCGCATTTACGTCAGGCTGCAAGCGAAGGACTTGAGCCATGTCCACTCTTCCGTTTCCTACGACCTACAGGTCTAGCTTTAAAGTTGGGGTTGCTGTCCAAGTAGTCCGTCAGCCAAGACAGTTTAAACTTATGGCTTCCCCCACACCCAACAGCCTTTTTCAGTGCCGCGAGGTATGTCCTGCTCACTCCAAGACTTTTTTCAGCTTGGGCGTTGCCAACCAGATATGTGTCAGTTTCCATTTGCGTATACTCCGTTCTCAAATCTTGTGTACTCTCTGAAGAAAACCAGAGGAACCTTAACCCCACTCTCTCCTTCTCTGTTTTTCTCAATGCTCACGAACACGGGCAACCCCGGCCCGATAGGCGGGACATTAGGATCACGCCAGATGAACAGCACCACATCAGCGTCCTGCTCAATCGCGCCCGAATCACGAAGATCACTCAGCTTAGGGGCGCGGGAATCCTTGTCCACCTGACGCGACAGTTGGGATAACACAATCACAGGAATCCTAAGCTCCTTCGCGATAGCCTTCAGCCCGTTGCTAATCTCCGCTACCTCATCATTGCGCGACCCTTTGTCGCGTGTTGACCGGATGAGTTGGAGGTAGTCTATGAACAAAGCTTTAATGTCATGCTGTTGCTTCATGCGTCTGGCAGCAGCAGAGATTTGCTGTACCGATAAGGCACTGCGGTCATCTATATAAATAGGTGCGTTAGATATTGTGGCAGCGGCAGTTGCAATCCCTCCCATGTTGGCAGCTACATCATTCCGACCTACCTTGGCTTCAGTGTGGATGAGGCGAGCAACAAGGGACTCGGCAGACATCTCTAAACTGAAGATGCCTACTGGCTCCTTGGCGTCTATTGCCATGCTCCGCGCCATGCACAGGGCAAGGGAGGTTTTGCCCATGCTCGGTCTGGCCGCAAGTATCGTCACGCTTGCTGGCTGCATCCCTAGTGTGCGTCTGTCTATGTCAGGGTAACCAGACCCTATGCCCTGCAATGAGCTAGGGTCTAGCAGGCCAGCTTCCACACGCTCTAGGTATTCACTTACTAGGTCTGTATTACTTCTCTCTCCAGAACCTGCATTGTCCTGTGCTATGCGGAGTACGTCACGCTGCATACAGTCCAACGCCTTACTGGCGTCAGAGGAATCATAGCCTTCCTTCACAGATCGGTGGCCCGTCTCTATGAGTTGCCGCTTAATCCAGTAGTCACGCAACTCTTTAGCATAGTACGGCCAGTTACTTGGTGACGGCATCTTATCGGTCAGTCCTGCCACATGGGTAACTCCTCCAACTTCCTCCAAGCTGTTCTCCTTCTTCAGTTGGTTGGTGAGCGTCAGTAAATCTATATTCTGCCTCTCGTCCTGTAGTTTTAGGATGGCATGGTAGACAGTCTTGTTTCTCAGGTCATAGAAATAACCCCGGCTCCCCGGATGCTGTGAAACAAACCCGGACAATGCTTCCTTTGGGTCTTCTATTAGGCAACCCAACAGCCCCTCCTCCATGTCCACATTGTGTGGCGGTACTCTTAACTCCTTCTCCATATGCTTATACTGTTACAGTTTTTGGAACTCTTCTGGCAGTTCCCTTACCAGTTTAAAAAAATCCCCTAATGACATGGAGACCAGCCAAGGCGCATGGTTCTTGCGGAAAGCAAACACTGGTATCTGGTCTTCCTTTGCATCCCGCTTGGCTTGTGCATAGCCGTCACGGGTTGCCCCTCTCTCACGGTGTTTGACCTCAAAGTGAAACCTGTTGAGGCTGTCACACCTTACGTCCGGTGCTTCTCCACCGTCTGCACCTATAGCAGAATGCTGGCATCCACGAATGGCATCCTTGTACCCCGCCTCCCGCAGTTCATCTCTGAACGCACGCTCGGCAACAGCCCCCTTGCGCCTACTGTTTATCATCTTCTTTTGTGTTGTTGTGGATAGTCTCCCAGCTAATGTCAGGTGAGTGTTTATCAATCATGTAGAACGTCTCCTCTACATCTTCATACCTGCCATCCCTACGTTTCTCTGCCCACCAGCTACGCTCAGTCTTGGCGACATCTATAACGATCATGCATTTAAAGTCTGACGAGGGAATTATGTAGTATGCAGGCTTGCCCCCACGACGATGGTCAAAGGAATTTTTACTGCATATTATAATGGCGGGATAAGGCCAGTCACTTGGGCCAGAAAAAACCTGACGAGTCTGCTTCACTTCACAGCGTTGGATTAAAAAGAAGTCTCCGCTGTCGGTCATCTTCAGACGGTCACGTTGGTTGGTAGCTATATGTGTGGGGGGGACTTGGACGGTATGTCCACGTGAAAGAAGGTATTGGACTACGCGCCAGACAGTGGGGACGCTGTCTGACACGAAGCCCCGGAACTTAACCCAATCGTTTTCGTTCATTTTGTGCGACGAGCCTTGAGAGAAGCCCTAGCATTTGTGGATCGGATAACAGGTTGGAAGTTGTCCTTCACCCACTGCTTGGGGTCTTTTACCTTGAGTTGTGAAGCGGCCATCTTCTCCAAAGCAGATGTGGATATAGTGGCACGGGAATAGAATTCATCAGCGGGGATGCCGAGATTGGTTGCCAGCTTGAGAGCAACCTTGGTGCTGGTGATTGAGTTGATTTCTCTGCCTTTGGCCATATACCAGCCGCGAACAGATTCGGAATCTGACTCAACCATCTCCTTGGTCTGGCTGACCAAAGAGTCGTAGACCTTAGTGGCTGCGTCTTTGGCTTCACGTGCTTTGGACAAGTGATGGCCGCGCTCCAGTGCCGTCATGTCCACGAAGTTTTTCGTGGGGATATCCCGGTAGGAGTTGATCTTAAACTGCAATGCAGGGCAGGCAGCAGTAGCCCTGCACCAACGGCAAGCATCCTCGGACGGTTCCATCCAGCCCTTGCCGCCAAGGGCAAGCAACACTGCCTCCTTAATGTCCCGCTCGGCGCGGATCAGTTCCTGCTCGTTAAATGTGTGGCAGAGTACGTGTTCATATATAGACTCAGGTTGGGCGAAGCAGTACCTAACATCTGTCATGCCTTGGTCACGCCACTGCATCCACCAGAGTACAGCCTCGGCTTTGGCTTGCCAGTTGGAGCGGACTGTGTCCTGACCTCTCCCTGTTTTATAGTTGCATACTATGCCCGAACCTGTCGCCCTGCACCGTGCGGATATGTCCAGCTTGCCTGACCACAGGCGTCTACCTTCGTGTTCATACCAGTACCTAACCTCACGGGTAATATCAGTTACATCATGGAACAGCAGCTTGTCATACTCCTCCAATTCTCCAGCCACATCCAGTTCCTCGGTGGACAAGTCTTCCCTGCTAACGCTCCCATCCATGACGCCATGAATCCGGGTTCCACGTGCGGCCCAAGGCGAGTCAGGTGGATGAGGTTGATCACTCTCCAGAAAATAAGAAGCAGGGCATAATGCTATTCTGCTAAGGCCACTCGCGGAGGGTAGTCCTCCGCGTTCATCACTACTAGGTGTATCAGTTATTGTCACAACTTGCTACAGCTAGTGCTAAGAATTTAGCGGGGAACTCCACTATGGATTTAGCGTACTTGTCTTCCACATCCCTAAAGGTTTGGCCGTTTTTAATTTGGCCCCGCCCTAATAGGAACTTGTTGACTGACAACTCATTCTTGCCTACCACTGCTAACAGCCTGTCCCTAACCGTTGGGGTAGGTTTAGGTTTAGGTGTAGCAACTTGTGGCACAGCCTTGTCCTTAGAGGGGTCGCTATTACGGTTAGCCGCAATCTCCATCTCCTGCCGAGATGGCCGCTCGGCATTTTTGTCCATGTATTTAGAGTTGGCAATGGCCCTGCCAATAGCAGATGTCTCAGAAGTCTCCACCCAATTGGTTGTTGTTGCCCCCTTGTCTTTAGCCTTCCAGTCCATTGCATAACCTGTAGCTATAACCTCTCCCCCCTCTATTAAGGACGCCTTAAAGCAGACCTTGTTAAAGTCGGTGTCATTCCACACGATCTCCGTGTGAACACTGACCTTGGGGTTGGTGATAAAAAGACGCTTTAGTCTGGCGTCTACCGTTTCATACTTACTTGGATCATACCTCATAATAAATTAAACTGTTACAGTATTAATCATGTAGCGACTTAGGCGGCGCGACGAACGTATGTCGGCTAATGCTAACCTCTCCACATACTCGGACTCTGAACGGTCAACCGCCCCTGCCTTGTGGCTTAGGAGTTCACACCCTTCTGTTATTGTGCAACCCCCGAAACAGGCGTTGCCGTCAAACGGACACACATCACACACGCTTTCACAGATATCTACGGCAACCTCCTCTTCTCTCCCTTGGTTTATGTCTTGCATAAGCGCGATATTTCTAACAACCAATGCAACCCAAGTCAACTTTGTGCAGAAATTTGTTACAAAATTCTGCAATCATAACCCATTGTGGCGGACATGATTACAACTGTTGCCAGAAGTGTTCAATCTTTGCGATAAGTTGACAATAATTGTCTATTGTGCGAGGTTCCTGCCGGTTACAATTCCGTTAAGCGTTTTGTTTCCAGAGCAAAAACAAACCAACATGGCAATTAGGAAAACAGTAGGGCTGTCCCTCAATCCAGCAGTACTGAAGGCTATTGACAGGCGAGCCAACGAGCTAGGCGTGAATAGATCAGCATACTTAAATATGTTGGTATCACAAGACCTAACTTCCAACCCCACTGGTGAGATAACGCTCTCACCAAAGGTGAAGCGGAAGGTAAAACAAGGAGACTAGCTCCCTCCCTTTTTTAAGGGGATAACCTCTGACCTCCAATCGGTTCTAGTTGTGGTGAGCATCCTGTTGCCTAGACTTTTCTCATACTCGTCTATCAACTCATCCAAAACCCCCAATGCTTGGCACTCTTTTGCCAGATACAGCATCCCTAGTTTGGGGACAGTAGGTCTACTGAATGCTGCATTGTCCTGCGAAACATGGTGAGCGTTTAGTACTGCCGCTTTCTCAAGCGAGCGTTGCAAGTTCAGTTTATTGCTGAACCTCATGTCTCTTCCTTTTCTCATTTCATCACCTCCAGTTTAACTCCCTTCAGTAAGCCAGCGTCAGGATGAGCCAGCCTACTGAATGCTGCCTTGGTCAGGTCAATGCCACGGTCTGGATGCTTCTTCCTGTTAGGGCCACGGTCATTAACCCTCACGATTACCGAACGGTTACCCAAGGTTACCTTAATCTTTGTGCCGAATGGGAACCCCCACATGGCACAGGTTAGAGCCTTGTCATCCAGCGGCTCTCCCGATGCGGTGAGCTTGCCGACTAGTCCATCAGCCTTGCCGCCATACCATGAGGCGGTAGTAGTTATAGGTTTGTATGTAGGTTGCGCCACAATGTAGCACACTATGGCAACACATAGGATTGTAGTTGTTATTGTTTTCATATTAGTTTTTGTTGTGTGGTTAAAAGAAAAGCCAGCCAAGGCGGGAACCCTGACTGGCTTAATAGCTATGGAGTTGAGCTATACTATTGGAGAACGCTACATTAACCAACAGCACAATCATTATACAACCCAACTCCATGTCAGTCAAACTTCACCGTCTTCCCTACACGGGGTAGGTTCTGATGGTTAGTCCTCTTGCGGATAAAGTTCTTAACCTCATCCTCAACTCTGTCTATAGAACACGCAGTCACCTGTGACCATGTCTTAGTCTTGCGGCTATCATTGGCCTGTGCCATGTCCAGTATGGCCTGCTTCACGTTCTTGCGATTGATAAGACTCATAGTAAATCACCTTCCTCTAATACTGTCACAGTATTATTCTGGTCTGCTATCTGATCTAGCACCTCAACCAAACAGTGTGTCCAGTAGGGATGATCCCTGCCCTCGGCCTCCATGATCATGGCCTTCAGCCCCTTGTTGCGTAATGCATTCTTCTGACGCTTGGTCAGCTTGACGATGTATTCCTCTGGCATGGATGTTGGTCTTCCCCTTTTAGGCTTACTCCCTGCTCTAACTATACGGTTGCCTCGCTCAAAAATCTGAGCAACACGTTGCTTGGTAAGGCCGATGTCTCGTCCTATTTGCGTAAGGGTGTAGCCATTCTCCCTCTTGAGGAGGACGGCCAGTTCCTTGGCGTTCAGCAAGCCGCAAGTGTGTGCGTCCTGCACGCGCTTAATCCACGCACCTTGTTCACTGTAGTGGATGTAACTCATGCAGCGGCCTTAGTGGACTTCCTTCTGCCTGTGGTCATGGCCATTTTCACGGCGTGTTCCGCAGTGCCTAGCTTAGTCTTGTTTCCAAGAAGCCATTCACGTTCCAAGCCGAGGGCTTGCAGGGACTCCTCCACGTTAACACGGCGCAACCCAGCTTGGTTGTACTTGTAGACCAGCCGAGGGTCAGGCTCTGTTTCCTTGCGCTTGGCCTTGGCCTTGCCCACGACCCTAATGACAGTGCCGTTGCTGTCATCCTTGTTTCTGTCGGCGCACACTACGGTTGTGTGACGCATGGTTCCAACTAAGGAGATCAACTCTCCTAGTTCCGACTCTGACGTATGCAGTTTTACTGTATACATATTATTCATCATTGTAGTTTAGGTAGCTTATCTAGTTTCCCTTGGATGGTTCTGACACAGGCGTCAGCCATTGGTTTCTTCTCTACTTCATGGCCGTCCTCATACAATGCAGCAAGGCAGCAGATCACCGCTTCCTTAATGCGCTCGGCACTCCTGTCTCTTGTGGTTACAGCAAGGGACTCTGCAACCATGTCATAAATTGCGTTAAGCTTTATTCTCATACTATTTTCTGCCCATTATTCATATTGTAGGTGTGTATTATTTTATCCGCATCCCAACCTACCTTTAGTTTGTCACATACATAGTCAGCAGGGATGCTGTGTTCATCTGCGAAATGTTTCTGAGATATGTATATCCTTTTTAACGAACGAAGAACTATAGGTTTCGTGTTGTCGTCAGAGCTAGGTGCTTCAGGGAAGTAACTATACCCTTCCTTCAGCAATCCGCTTACCTCGGTGTAGTTTGGGGGGACTTCAAAGCCAAACGATTGCTCCATTGTCCAGCCCTTATTCCTTCTGCTGATGATGGTGGAATACTTTGAGTATCGGTGTCCACTTTCGTCCAGTTGGTTGCACAAATCAGCAATGCTGTTGCCTTGGAAGCCTCCATCAACCCCCGGTGCTTTCACGCTGAGTGTCTGATCCAAGTTGTTGGAGTAGACGCCCTCGCATTGGTCTGGTTCCACCTCTTTGTCAGGGGTTATATCTCTGCCCGATATGAGATCAAACAGACATACTACCTCATGTTTATCAACTGCGAAGAACTCTCTCTTGGTGTTAAACCTCTTGCTTGAGAGTGCCATGTGCAGCTTCTCCTCTACATAGGACGGGCTGTCCACCTCTTTGGCGTAGAGGCACTCAAAGGGAGAGGGAACCCCCGTGCTGTACAACTGATTGAGCCTGTTCCTCAAGTCGCCAGTCTTTCCAATTTTGACTAGGTCAGGTAACGCTGGATTGGTTAGTGCATATACGACTCCACTCATAGCTCTTCCCCCGATATCTGCAACGCATTGCGGTAACGCTTATGAAGTTGGTTTGTAACGGTTAGCCGCGATTGCAGTCTAGCTAACTCCTCATTCTTTTTTGCAACAAGCCTTTCCAATCTGGACACTACATCCCTCATGGACTTGGCTCTGTACCGTTGTTTAATGTTGTGTATGCTCTCCATTTTATTGTGTGTATGTTTTTAAGAAGGCGTCCACGCTCAAGCCAGACGCTTTGTGTTCGCGCACCATTTTGGTTTCGGCTTGGGTCTCGGCGGCATACTGACCCTCCAAAACCTTACGCCTTATCTTTTCCGATAGGTGCTTGTTTGTACTCACGGGAACATCCGAATCGTGACTCGGCCATTCCCCTACCTGCATATCTTGGCATCTAATTTCATTCATT
>Ga0208299_1000985_pt1 | contig 22783 bp, 34 predicted proteins | sample 15_taG_FD_184089 | JGI IMG/M metagenome (GOLD analysis project Ga0208299, IMG submission 184089) | Marine viral communities from the Subarctic Pacific Ocean - 15_ETSP_OMZ_AT15312 metaG (SPAdes) (version 2) | ecosystem: Environmental > Aquatic > Marine > Oceanic | place: Pacific Ocean | collected...
ATTATGGTAGCTTTCACTTTTAGAAATTTACCCCCCTCCCCTCGCTTCTTTTCCTGACTTAGAGTTATGATGATAGTGGCATAAGGACTGTAAATTATTCACATCTAATCCCAGCTCAGGCTTATCTCTATACCTGATGATGTGATCAACTACATCAGCCTTGATTAACTTATCATCTTTCATACATTCAACGCATAAGGGATTAGCTTCTATATATAACTTCCTGACCTTCCTCCATGCAGTACTATGATAGAACTTCTGAGTAGTCTCATCTCTTCTACCTCTGAACGGAGTCCTCTTCCCTAACCACCATCTTCTCTTCCCTATTGGCTTCTTCATACTTTCTAAATACTTCTAAGATTGCTTCTGTCTTTGTGTTAGGTGTAGTGTATATCTCTAGGCAGTTCTTCACCTCTTCTCTCATTGTGAAGTGTTCAGGTAGTACATGATAATCAACTGAATACTTGAGAGTATTAATATACTTATCTACAGTAGCTGTCTCTCTAATAAACTTAATAGAGTGGATGATACTTGCATGATTGCAGTTCATTAGCCTACCTATCTCTGTCCATGTTAATCCTTCCCTATCATAAAGATAGTATCTAGTTAAGTGTCTAGCTATGGCTGTGTTCCTCTCTCTACTCCTTCCACATATCTCAGCTGGATCTATCTTCATGAGCTTAGATGTAAAGTCCAATGCTTTACTTAATACTTCTGTTCTTAATGTTGTTATCTTCTTCATCTGTCTAATTGTCTATGCTTTGTCTAGTGTTCTGTCTAATTCTAATCCTTTATCAGTTAAGGGCTGTAGAGTCATTTAGCCATATCTTATTAATATTATTATAAATAAATGGTATATATATAATATATATAAAGATTACTAAACTCTTTTTATTCCCTGATTCTTGTGTCTAGTGTCTAATTACTCTGTAACATCCTCATCCTCAGCATCTTCATCATAGACACAATCATCTTCAGATGTGTCTACATCTGTCTCATTAGCTGGATGATGTGGTAAGTCATCCCACCAATCTTTCCAATTACTAATCTTCTTTAGTTTTTAAGTTAGCCTGATCTTTAATCATATATATTAAGTCTGTAATAGAATCATATACTTTCTCTAAGTTCTCCTCTTCTATTGTGAAGTTCTTATCAATCGCTTTCTCATAGCTGTTAGCAGTATTAATAAGCCTATTAAACCATCTTTTAACTATGCCTGAGTGTTTGCCCTTTAGATTGTATAATTGTTCATTAAAGCTCTTAAATGTAGCTAATAGGACTAATAGGTCTGCTTGTTGTTCTTTTGTCATAGTTTTATATTAAAAAGGAGCTTTCCAATCTTCCTCCTGTTGTTTCTCCATCATCGTAATTCTACTCACATAGTAACCTCTGAGCTGCTTACCATCTACTGACTTTCTCCCAGCTGCAAATCCTAGCTGCTTCATAGCTCTAGCTACATTATAAGTATTAAGCCTAAGCTTACTCTCTGAAGCTCCTATTAACTCCTGTAATATCTCAGTATTAGATAGGAATTGCCCTGAATTCTCAGGAACTGTTCTAAAGTTCTTAATAATAAGCTCTCTCTCTGATGTAATCACCTCAAAATCCTTATTAATAGACTCTCTCCTATTAGCTTCTTCAGGAGTAAGCTGATAGTTATATCCATTACGATATAAGTGCCAAGCCTGTCTCCATACATCATCTATATTAATAGCAGTATAGGAGAAGTTAATATCTAATACGGAGAAGCAGAGCCATCTAGTGTTTTCTATATCAGCTAAGAAATCTGTCTTATTAGTAGATCCGAAGAAATTGCATCTTCTAGGCTGTTCTATCTCATTAATAGCATAAGCCTTCCTCTCCTTAACTATGGACTTAGATATTATTGCTTTTAGCTTATTAATCTCCACATAAGATAGAGATGATAGCTCCTCTAGATTATATATAAAGTTCTCAGAGAATCTAAACTCCGTATCTTTATTATCAGCCAATGGAGACTCTGTATAGTACTTATTTCCGAATGGATTAAGAAAGCGAAGGAATGTACTCTTCCCTGTACCTTGTTTCTCTCCTACTAATACAAACACTATCCTATTCTCTTTATTATATAAGGAACAGGCAATACATCTCACTAAAGCCTTCTTAAACATCTCCACAAAATACTCAGGATCTTCTGTAGATATATGCTCTGATAATTGCCTTATAAAATCAGGCTCATCTTCTTTATATTCTGTTAGAGCTGTGAAATACTCTATAAAAGGATTATAAGACTTAACAAAGTCAGAGTTTAGTAGAGACTTTATTCTGTCTAGTCCGAACTTAAACCCTGAATGCTGAAGATCTCTATAAACATCATTAATATTAAGAAGCTGGTATTTCTTTGAGTCCTTACTTTTAAAGTCTGTAGTCTGAGTTACTTCATTAGACAGAAAGTCATATCTATTATTCAGATAATGCTCTACTTTTGCTATCATAGGCTTATTATCTAAATCAAATTCATCTCTATACTCTGAGAATACTTTATTAAGAATAGCTCTAATATCTGTCCCATCCAGCTCGAATAATTCCCCACATTTTATAACATCTGAATTACTCCACTTCTTCCCTGAACGATTAAGTGCTATAGCATATTCTTCTACAGATTGACTCTTAACTAATTTCTTAAAATCCTTATCTGCATCTTCTTTGTATAAAGGTCGAAGCTTCCCATTATTAATCCCATCTATAATAGTCCTAATAGCTCCATCTAAATCTCTAGGATTCCTCCCCTTAATGGCATCTACTAAAGCTCCTTCACATTGAATCTCATCTAATACTCCTCCAGCTACATACCCTCCTAATAGATTCGCAGCAGACAGGAGAGTCTGATGTTTTTGTCCTTCAGGAGCAGAAAGTACCATCTCTATAGCCCTTGTTATTAACCCCTCATGAAATGATGAGCTATTAGATGATGATACTTTCCTTTTCCTTTTCTTAGGCTCAGACTCCTGAATTTCTAACTGTTTTATCTCTACAACTTCTGTATATATCTCAGCTGTAGGATTAAAGAATAGATGTGGATCATAAGAGATGTATCTAGGTCTAGATAAATCCTTACAAGCCTTATCTATCTCAATGCCATAAGTCTCCATGTAATACTGCTGGAGAGCTAAGAAAGTCTCTTTATGTTTATTCCCTTCAATCTTAACTATTACAGCTAATCCTTTCCCTGAACAGGACATGAATAAATACTCCGTAAAAGTATCTAATGATAATAGTCCTCTTATATCTTCTAAATTATCAATATTATCTATATCAATAATGATTCTATCATTATGCTCCTTCAGTCCCTTATCATTCCTCTTAGAGAATGTTCCTGAGCCTGTGAAGTAAGGCAATGAAGTCTTAATAGACTTATCCCCTGTCTCTCTGAGCTTCTCTATAGCACCTTTCCATCTGCCTCTCTTAATGCCATCCATGACCTTAGAGATAGGTACATCCACTCCTCCTGTAGTTTGCTTAATATTAGGGAATATTGTTGTATTCATTGTATAAGTTAAAAGGGAGACTAAGCTCCCTTGTTTTATTTTAAGGTGTTAATGTATTTGTAACATTCTACTATTTCATCTTCCTCGAAACTCAAACTCATCATACTAATCTTTCTTCTAAAATCAGCTTCGGTATAGAATTTTTTAAAATAGCCTTTTACATATTGTAGTCTTGATGGCTCGTGGCATCTGCAATTACTTTCGCATTTACATTTTTGTAAGTCAGTCATAATCTCTAGTTGTTTAGTTAATAACACTGTAAAGATATAAACATTTAGTTAATAAACAACTATAAACTCTTAAATTTTACAGGATAAGATGATAAATAAGGCTCTACCTCTTTTAGCTTAGCAAATTTAATATACTTCCCTTCTGTATCTAATACCTTAACCATAGATATAATAATCTTAGGCTCTCCTTCTATAAATTCAAATTTATAGCGAGTTATTTCAAAGCTTCCTATGTTCATTAAAATAGTCTTATTTGATTCTTATGCTGCTCTAATCTCTTTAAAGCTGCATTATAATAGTCTGTGTCTAATTCGCAAGCTGTTAAATCATATCCTAGATTATGACAGGCTATAGCTATAGATCCACTACCTAAGTGAGTATCTAATATCTCATCACCCTCTTTAGCATAGTTCATTAACAGCCATTCGTATAATTTAACAGGCTTTTGTGTTGGATGTATTCTTTCCTTGTATAGTCCATCTTTTGCATTTGCCCCAACCCAGCTAATCTTAACAGAACGCAAAGCCCCACCTTTAGAACAATAAGCTAACTCACCATCACTAAAATCATTTGCTCCTGTTCCCTTATTCCAATAAATCCAAGAAGATATAGGAGGAATGTATTGAGTCATATTATTAGCTCCCCAAATTATAACCATTTTAGAAACTCTATTTAACTCATCAAAGTATTCTTGTTTAGGAGTTTCCTTATCCCAATCTAAGCTCCCTCTATGTATTTTTTTTCTACCGTTTCCTAAAGTCATTTTATTAGCTCCAATCCCATAAGGAGGATCAACAATAGCTAAATCAAAATAATTATCAGGATAACGAGACATTAACTGCATATTATCTTCATTAGTTATCTTCATGAGAATACAACATTCATAAATTCAGCATAATCATTATAATTCTTAGCTATATAATATATACCTCCAGCATCATTAATTTCTAGCTCTATGACTCTCTGATCAGCTGACTGCTTATCTCTACCTATCTTCACTTCTATCCCAAAGAAGTTCCCATCTATTATTCCTATAATATCAGGGATTCCCTTTCTCATTCCTGACTTCCTCCACTTACCTCTCTTCCCATCATAGATCCCCATAGTATTAATTCTGTAAGCTATCCCCCCCCTTATTTGAAAATCCTTAATAATGCACTTAGTAAGCTCATTAGAAGTCTTATCCTTTAGATTAGTCTTAGGGATTGCAAACTCAGGAACGGAAGAATATTTCCCACAGTTCAGCTCGAAGGCGAAGGCATTTAATTCTTTTAGGTCTTTAGGTAAGTTCATTCTACTAGTCTTATTTTAATAGTTACAGCTTCTAATTCTATCTCTCTTATTATCTTAGCAAATCTATCTATTACCTTCTTCTTAGTGTCAGCAGTATATCTAATAGTTTGCCCTCTCTTATTACAAGTTAAAGTTCCTCTATACATCACTTCAGCCATTCAGGTAAATACATTGTAAAATATCCAAGAGCTAACTTATGATCATAAGCTTTACTCTCTCCATTCCACTCCTTAAACTCAGTTATCAGCTTATCTAATTCAGCATAAGCATATTCTAGAAGGTCCTCATCTAATTTAAAGACAGATACAGCAAACGGAGAGTTCTTCTCTACAGCGACAATATAATAATCTTTAATCCCTGTAACTTTGCAATAGATAGCAGCTTGAAGATGATACTTCATATTCCATGAATCTCTGCTGAATTTATGAGGCTCTGATGATACTGTAGTCTTTAAGTCTAAAATATAATCATTAGCTAGTCCATCAATATAACCATGAAATTCAACTCCATCAATCTCTGCTTTAAAGTATTTCTCTGTCTCTGTAAGTCCATTAATAAGCTTATTAGCTTTCTTATGATTAGAGATGCTATTCTTCACATCTAATGCCATATCTAGCTCTGAAGCCTTCACTATATCCTTAGTAGAGTTATCATCTTTAAACTGAGTCCATTCCTTTCCAGCTCTTCTACCATTATACACAGCAAAATCCTCGAGGAGTAAATCCTCCTCAAGAATTAGCTTATGTATTAACCTACCCTGAAGCATAGCAGCACTATCTTTCCTCTGTGCTTTCTTATAAGATAAGAAGTGAGCTGGAGAAACAGCGAACTGTTTTAGGCTGCTATAGCTTAAAGGCAAATAACTAGAATGGGAGATCATCTGCTACAGGCTCAACATTGAACGGATTTTCAGCGCAGAATAAAGCATCTAAATCGACAGGAGTAACTTTCACAGCATCCTTAATATCTTTAGATAAAGCCTTATGTGGCTTAGGAGAAACTGAGTACTCTGTAGAGAGACCATCCCCTGTTCTAGTTACTTTAATATCATAAGAAAGAGGATCTCCCCAATCTTCATCTTTAGCCAAAGCAGAGATTTCATTCTGAATACTTCTCTGAGTAAGCTGTAGAATATTAATAGCTGAATCATTATAATTCCATACTAATAAACCCCAGAAATGCTTGTGTTTATCATTGTCAAAATCAGAAGCTGGAGGAAGAGTATCTGTCATTCTGAATCTAACAGGCTTCCCATCTTTCCAATTCTCATAACCCACTACAGGCTGAGATAATATTCTAAAGGCATTATCTCCTTTAAGAAACTTCATGTAGCCTCCTTTTGAAGTTTTAGGCACTTCATAGCCATCAGGTAAAAAACTCATATTATATAAATTTAGTTAAAAAATCCGAAATTCTCCCTAGCTGAGCAGTCCACTCTAACACATTGGACTCCTTATGAGATAAAGCTAAATGTGGAGCTGTAGAATCTATAGAATAAGAGTAGAAGCCATCCATCTCAATAACCTTTAAGCGAGTACATTTAACATCTCCATCTACTTCATCTATTCTATAGATATAAGTAGTATCTTCAAATTTATCATCAATGTAATAAGCTGGAATAATCAGCTCTTTATGACCTTCTCCTGTAAGTATAGATATTTTTTTCATACTGCAATTTAAGAACTTATTGCAGAAAAACAAAATCTTTTTAACAAAGTTTTATTTTAAGGGAAGAAGAATAGGGATTTTATCCTTAGTAATAACTCCACAGGAGAGCTTATAAGTCTTAGAGAAGTGCTTACTGTAAGCCATAGCATAAGACTTCCTATCTACTCCACATCCTGTCTGCATAGCAAATAGATTTTGCCCTACATAAGTAATAGAAGCTTCTGTGTGGATGTGTCCCTGAACTACATGGCATCCGAATTGAAGAGCTTTATTTGCTGCTCCGTTTCTTCCTGATGTTCCTGTCCCATGTACGAAGAGAACATCCTCAATTTTATGATGTTCTTTAAAATCCCATCCTTCAACTCCTAATACCTCATCATAATCTCTTATCCATCTAGCAGAGATTCCTGAATCAAATGCTTTTCTTCTTACTATTGCATCATGATTCCCGATACATATCTTAGCTTTAGGGAAGGCTTTATACCAGCCCTGTATTTTATTAATAGCTCTATCTAATTCTTCCCCAGCACCGAATCCATCAGGATCAGAATTATGAAAGCTGGAATAGTGAGAATCTATTACATCTCCTATGAAGATAATCTCTTTACATTTATACTTTTTCTGAGCTTCTATACAATGCTCTAAATATCCATCTATACAGAATGGCTCATGAATATCTCCTATTATTAATGTGCTTCTCATATAATTTCTAATCTAAATCCTTCAGGAGCTGTCTTTAGCAGTTCTTTTAGAGTCTTTCTAGAAGAGCTAATATCTAAATACTCATCATCATTAATAAATACAAAATCCTTCCCGATTAAAATACATCCCTCTGTCTGAGTTTTATAATTCCCTACATGAATAAGGATAGAATCCCTCCGATCTACATCGATCACATGATAATGATTCTTATACTTCTCTGAGTATCTAGGAACTACTGTATAGAGTCCTACAGGAATACAGCTAATATTCTGAATATTCATTAGATAAGGAAGCTCTAAAGTCTTACAGGAGAATATTTTTTCAAGCCCATTATAGACATTCAATTCTCCTAGAGTTTGCTTACCATCATCTTCTAGTCTTACAAGTACTGCTCTCATATTGAAACACGCTAAAGCATAAAGGAAGAACAGCTATAAAAGCAAGAGTAACATTCTCCCATACAATGCCATTAATAGACATATCCGAGACAGCAGCAGCACACAGGACACCACTAACTGACCTCTTAGCAGACCATTTTTTCTGCTTCTGCCCTTCTTTAAATACATCAGCTATAGAAGATAAAGATAGTAATATTTTATTTAACCCCTTCATTAGCTTCCACAGGCTTCACAATCCTCATCATCTATCTCACAGGAATCAGGCTGATCTTGTTCTTCTAAGTCTTTAACCCATGACTCAAATACTTCCTTTGCTTTCTCTTTATTCTTCTCCATCTTTACTCTTATCTTTTACTAGAAAGTTAATAAAATCATCTACAAATCCGAATATCTTAACTGCCTTCTCTGAAGGAATGTAATTGAATACTACCTTTAAGAAAGCCATAAGAGCTACTAATAGCTCTAACCAATTCTCAGTAACTATTTCCATTTTTTTACTTCTTTAGTGATTTTTATAACTGTAAATATTAACACAGCAAACACAGATAATATCTGTATTATTAAATGTATATCTGTTAAGGAGAGAGATAATGCTCCTATATTTGCTAATAATATCTCTGTACTATCTCTGTCCATTTTTATACTTTTTGAAGTTTTATTCTAGCACCAAATACCTCATCGTTAACTGCTCCGTATTCAATAGCTATAATATACGTATTCTTTGCATCCACTACTTCAGCACTTGATAACACTAATGCAGTTCCCGATGTTCCCCCTGTTTCAATAGTTGAAACTGTTGAAGAAGCGAAGCCAGATCTTTTGAAAGAAAAACTCCTCCCTACTGACATCTCTAATTCTACCTCTGTAATTGCATATCCATCAGGGAGCTGCTTTAATCCAAACCAATCATTAGACCTACTATCATAAGCGCTAACATTGGCTATCCCTCCACTTCCCCTAGTATATACATGAGCTGAAGCATTCGATGTTAGCATGAAATCACTAGGCTTTAAATAGACATATAAATACCCACCTACTGACTCTACTCCTCCTCCGATATTAGTCCCGTAATGCTTCCCTTCTACGCTACCGACTGTTAAAAAATTTGTGGCTTTATCATACTCAAAAGCAGATTCTGCTCCAAAAGCTCCCCCATCATTAAACTGTACTTCTTTATCACTTCCAGCTGGAGTCCCCCCTCCTCCTCCTGTTATTACATTAGTTAAATCATATACTAACATTGATAATACACTACCCACAGGATAATTAACTAAAGGAGTAAAAGAATCTACATTAATCTGAGTGTCTGAAGTAGTAGAGTCTCCATCTTTAACAAGAATCATAGGATAAGATCCATCAGGAGCTGTTAATAGCATCTTCTGATTATCATATAATTTTCCTCTAGCTGTGTTAATTATATCTACTTTTGTATGAGAAGATCCAGCACTAAGTGATCCACTAGCTAACCCTACAGAATTGTAATCTCTTATGCCTCTTGGCTTAGTGGTAGCATTAGTAAGAGTAGGAATTAAATCCCACCAATGATCAATAGGATCATGAGGATTAGGAGGGAAAGGAGTATCTTCTTCTTCTTCATAAATAGTCTCATCAATTACTGTAATAGTTTCTGTAGTAGTTGATAATTTATACCATGTTCCCGATATTGTATCTGTGTCAGCTGTTAATGTACCCTCTGAGAATATATACTTCTCCCCATCTAATACAATAGCTTTAAATGCTGAGAAATCATTAACATAATAATTCCCTTCGATCATCTTTAACGGAGAAGTCTGAGGGCTGATATATTCCTGAGAAGCTAAAGAAGTCATCTGATACTGATCTCCTGTAGCATTTACCTGAACATAGGTAGGAATAATACTATCTCCTGATATATTCACAACTGTAAGAGCAGATTCAAATCCATCTTCATTAGATGTATTCCCTATAGGCATTGATCCCATATCAAAAGAATCAAAATTATTCAGATTGGGAGTAGTAGCTGTATAATCTATCCCTGTACTCTGTTCCCCTATATCAGCAAAACTAATCCCACTATTAGACACAGACCATCTAGTCTCTAGATTATTCTGAGTAATTGTGGAAGGAGTAGGAGCAGTCCCTGAGAATATATCAAAGTCAAAAGTATAGTAATTAATAGTCCCTGAAACGAACTGAAAACTAATAGCTCCTGAAGCTGGAATAGAAGGAAGAGATATATCTAACCCGAACTGAATATCTGCTATTGATCCAGTATCATCATACCATTGAGGAGAAACTAAGGTAGGACCATTGTTATAATACCAGCTATATTCCCCATCTGAATTAGTGAATGAAGCCCATGTAGGGACTGTAAGATAGAACGTAGAATCCACAGTAGTCCAAGCTAACGTGCCTATTGTTCCTGTAAGATACTGAGTCCCTATCTTTAATTTACAATGTATCCTCCCATTTATTGACTCAATCCCCTGACTTAATGTATCAAATCTCTCAGCATATTTGAAGCCTGTATTGAATACAGCTCCTGTTAATTGAGCATCAGACACAGCTCCTATATTAGTAAGCGTAGTATATATTGAGGAAGTAGTAGATGTATTATTCGCAGATAATACAGCAAAGCTATTACCAAAGTTATAACTCGCTGACACTCTTCCATAAGGTCTCTGATACCTCCAATCCTGACCCTCTATAAATCTTCTATGCTGGAAAGTTCCCTTCTGTAATCCTACAAATTCTATAGTTTTAGTCCCTGTAGAAGTAGCCATTATTTTTAATCTCCCTCCTGTAGCTCCTATGGAGAAGTTTGCCTGTCCTGATTCAGTAAGTAAATCATTATCTGCTCCTGAAGTATTAGCATATACTATCTTTACAGATGTATCATTCTCAGAATATGAGACACAATATTCTCCCTCTACTAAATCATAATACATATATGAAGTGGTAAGGGCTATATTAAATGAATTAGCTGTGATCATTGTAACTGATCCTGAAGTATCCCAACCATCAGTTAAATCAGCTGGATTAAGAAGCCACTCATCCCCCTTAAACCCTGAATCTACTGTAGGAGCTACAGATGAATCATTCTCTGCATTCTGTCTGTTATCTATTGTCTGTCCTTGAGTAAGTACATTAATAACATAACTCTCCTCTCCTATTGGCTTCCTTGTTACTCTAAATGTATCAGTAGTATAACTGAAGGGCTGAATAACATTATAAAAACCATCAGCCTGAAAAGCACACATAGAGAGGGACTTTAAATATCCCTTATAAGCATCCGACTTAGAATAAGTTGAAGAATTAGATCCTAAGAAATTATTGTAATTTATTCTTTGTTTTGAGAATGGATTGATAGAGTCTGCAAAATACTGATCTTCCCCTACCCATCTATTATTAAATCTGTTTAATAGCTGAGAAGCTCCTAAAGGAAAGCATGACTCTAAAAATGAATCAGATCCCCCTTCACTAATCTTACTATTATCATGTAGATTAGTCCCTATAACTTCTCCAGCATAAGCTAAAACATCATCAGGAAGGGCTGTATCTTCTTTCTCATTAATAAAGTCTCCTATATAATCTGTAGCTTTTAGAGTAACTACAAAAGGATAATAATCATTATCAAATGAATCGAATCCAGCCTTTAATCCTCCCCACCAAAAGATGACAAAATTCCTCCGAACTACTAAGAAGTATTCTGTATCATCTGAACTCAATAATGTAGTGAGATAAGTCTCCTGAGTACCATTCTCAACCATGAAGTTAAAGGTAAGCTCAGAGGGCATAGTGATATTATTTCTATTATCTGATCCTTTGTAGCTTAATTTGAATCCTCCCTTTGAGACATTAAATGTGTTCCCTGTAGAAGCATCTGCTTTACTCCAAATCTCTATATCATATCTATTATTCCTATTGGAGTAGAATGTAGAAGTGTAGTTTTTATATGCTGCCATTTAGCCTAAAGATTTTCTGTGTCTCACTGCTCTGTCAAATACTATGATAAGATCCTCTCCTGAGATTTTCACATCAGGAATCCCCATCTGAGCTGTCTGAGCTGCACTAGATATTTGACCTCCTGAGCTTCCTGAAGGACTGAATAATTCAGGACCATGTTCCCCGACTAGATACGGAGTGCCTGAGAGTACATTCCCCCCTGTAGCTCTGCCTGTTAAAGCACTCTGAAAGATAGAGGCGAAATTAGTTCCCCCAGCCATAGCAGCTCCTCCAAAACCCCCCCCTGTTACAGCAGTCATAATAGCAGCAAATATAGCAGCCTTTATAACCATCTGTCCCATCTGAATTAATAAAGACTTGAAAGCATCCCCTAAATTAGTAACCATATTCCCTCCAGCAGTTACAGCAGTAGCAAAAGCTCCAGCTACATCATTAGCCATTGTATTACTTAAACCTTGCCATCTATCATTCCAACTAGCAGTTAGCTGAGCCTGTTCCTCCATATCAGTAGTTAGCTGAGCATGTTCAGACCTTAAAGCAGCTAATTGAATAGCTAACTGTCCCTCTGCAATAGTAAGAGCATCAGCATTATCCTCCTGAGTTTTTAGGGCTTTATTTGTTTTCTCTACTTCATTAGCTGCTTCTTTCTCTGTATTAGTTATCCTTTTTAATGCTCTATTAAGATTAGCTAAATCTTCCTCTGTGTTGAATAAGTTTTTTCTTAGCTTCTTATAATTTACTCCATCAAAACCCCTTAAAGGTACATCCTGAATAGGCATATCAACATACTTCCCTAAAGAAGCCTTTAATGTATCTATTGCTTCAGCTGTTTGTTTTATTTCTTGTTCTACAGCACCTCTACCCTGACCAGCCATGAAGGCTACATCTAAAGCTCCTGTAGCTGTTCTCTTTCCTGAAGCTAAATCTTTTCCGTATTTCTTCCTTAATTCATAGAGCTTCTTTTCTTCTATGAATGCCCTAGTAACTGCTGGAGTAAAATCATTCTTTAATTTATAAGCTAAAGCTACTATCCCTGTTAATATCATCATGATAGGATTAGCTGTAAGGATTCTAATAGCAGCAGCTAACTTACTTAATACAAGTAGCATAGGACCTACAGCAGCAACAAATAATCCTGTCTTTATTTTGGCTGTTATCTGTGCTGTAGATAGCTCTCCTAGTCTCTCAGTAATTTTCTCTAGCTTATCCTTTAGAGGATCTATCATAGGCATTAAAGCAGCACCTACTTCCTCTGCGAAGTCCATCATAGAATTCTTCAGCTGTACCCATGCACCAGCTCCAGCTTCAGCTGCTTTTGTAGCCTGTCCTGAGAACATAGTAGATAATGATCCTACTGCTGAATCTAACCTCTCCGTACTTCCTACAGCTCCTTCTATTGTAATCCCATATCTAGAGAGGGCATTGGTAGAACTCCCCACAGACTTAGCTACTAAGTCAGCAGCTGCTTTAAGATTCATTCCTTTAACAGTAGCCATATCCTGAACTAATGGTATAAGCCTCTTAATAGCTTCTTCCTCTAGTCCCATAGTAGCTAACATAGTCTGAGCTGCTATAGTCTCCTCATCTCCGTAGAGAGTAACTTTCTGTAATTCTTTTGCTTGTATTGTTAGAGACTTGAAAGCTGCCTCATTCTGTCCTAATGCTGTTCTTAACCCAGCTTCAGCTTTAGCTTGTTTATCAAAAGCTTTAATACTAACAGCAGCAAAGCCAAGCATAGGAGCAGTCAAACTCCTTGTAAGAGTTCTCCCCATCTGAGCAGTAGATCTCTCAAATTTTCTAAGGCTTCTCTTAGCAGACTTTAGCCCTCGCTGAAGTCCCTGAATCTTAGCTCCTACTAATACATTTAATCTAGACACTGCCATTTAGAACTCTTTTAATCTAGTCTCTAATTCTTTTCTTTCTTCAGGAGATAGAATCTTATTATGTTCTCTCTCCCATTCAAATTCTATAAGATCTTTCTGCTTTATCCTGTGCTTCTTCTCCATCTGTATATTAAGAAGGAGAGCAGTCTGCCATCTACATCTTATCCATTCAGACCGATCTAATACTTCCTGATTCTTATAATATCCTGTCAGAGCATTATGATACTGTCTGAAAGTTAAATCATCTAAAGCTTCAGGAGTTAATCCTAACACCCCTAATCCTTGCTGATCTATCCTATCAAAAGTAATAGGATCAGAGGAGTTATCCCCCGATCCCTTACCTACTTTCCCTCAGAGAATGGCATTGTGCTTCCAAAGATATTCATTACCTTATTCAGCCCATCCTCTGTATCATCTATTAAATCACATACAGCATCTAAATCTAGAGAGAACTTTTTATTCGCTTTTCTGTGTCCTTCTTTGAATGCTATGAATATCATATTCATTAAATCATCTAAAGTTAGCCGATCCATCATACTACCATCTGTAAATTCAGAGATAGGAATTTTAGCTTCAGCTGAGAACTTTCTTAAAGTACCTATCCCAAAATGAATAGGAAGCTCTTTCTCTTTTAGTGTTACTGTAGTCATTCTATATTAGATTAGTTAGTAGCTTCTGTAATTGCTCCTGTTAGCTCTATAGTAACTGAGCAAGTAGAATTATCCTCTGTAGGAGCTGAAGCCTCTAAAGAGGATATATATCCTGAAGCAGTATAATACTTATCTCCTGTTACTCCTGTAGAGAATTTCACAAAGATTGCAGTCCTGTTAGTATAGTACCCGAATAAATCATCATACCCATAGACAGCAGCTGAAGCTGAATCTCTCTCTGCATAGAAGAAGTTTCCTGAGACACTTCCTGAGCGAGTAGATTCTAACAATTCACGCCACCCTGAGCTTGACTTATTTGTAATATCCCGAGTCTCCATTGATAGAGATAAACTTCCATCCTGAGAGAATGCTAATAATGTATAAGTCCCTCCTGAAGTAGTGCTGATATAAATCCCTATATCAGAACCATTAATAATGTTATCTGTAGCCATTAGCTTTCTTTTTTAACTTTCTTTTGTTTTACTTGTTTTGACACATACTCATAAGAAGCTATCCCACCCTCTACTAATTCCTCAGCTGACTGTAAACATACATCAGCAGAATCTCCTACATCCATAGGCTTAAACATCTTATCGTATTTCTTTATAAAGTAGATTTTCATAATCTAACTATTTTTAATTCTTATCCGATACATCTGCTCTACGACAAATATACCACTCTGACCTTCATGTACATTCTGAATAAAATTATCATCAGAATCTATGAAATATATACTATCCACTTTAAGTCCTGAATTAGTCCCTGTATATTGGTCTAATGCTGAACGAATTGCAGATGCTAAAATTACTGACTTACTGTAATCATCTTCTAAAGCAGTTATTAATACTTGAAATACATCTATAGGAGAAGTCTGCCCTTTTATCTCCGTAGGATTAGTATTATTAACTTCATAAATTACAGAAGGAGTAACTGTGTTCGTACTAAGTGAAGAAGGATCAGGAAAGAATAAAGGCTTTATTTTATCTGTTATCCCTGACACAGTAGCATCATTAGCTAAAATATTATATATGACTTTACCTACTTCCATGTGATCTACTTACTTCTTGAAATTTATCCTTCAGTAATTTCTCCATCAATTTTAATGCTCTTCCAGCTCCAGCCTGAGCTGCTCTTCTAATTGGCTGCCCTCCTAATTGCCATGACTGATTCCTTTTAGTTCCCTGTTCTAAGAAGCGAACATACCAGCCATCGAATTTAGGATTCTTATTATTCCTCTTTGTCATAGGTCCTACAGTAACATCTGAGAACTTTCTATTCAATCTACTCTGAAAGACTTTCACAGACTTCTTAGCTGTTCCCACAGGCTGATAGGTACTAATCACTCCCATTCCTTTAGGAGCTTTATACTTAGCTGAGAGCTTAGGAGTAGAGTATCTCCCTGTAACTCCTAAAGGCTTAGTTCTTTTAGGAATCCTAGCCTTAATCTCCTTCTGAATAATCTTACCTCCCTCTCTAGCTACCTTTGTTCTGAATCTTTTGTATTTCTGCTTAGTCATCACGCCACTAATCTCAGAGAATAACTTATCCAAATTAGTAACCTGAGACTTATCAACCTTAATACTCCATTGATCTTTCCCAAAATTAGCCTGAGCCATTAGTTCCTCCCTTTACATTCTATCTCTATAAACTCTCTATTCCTAAATCCTATCGGCTTCACTTCTGTAATATAGTAATAAGTAGAAACAGGATAAGGAGACATCCCTTGATTAGGTACATATAATCTATATAAATCTTCAGGAGTTAATAATAAAACTTGAAGATCTACATAATTTCCTGTAATCCTTAGCTTCTGAATTTTCTGCTCTACATCATTCTTCACATCTGAAGATCCTGATAAATACTCAATCTTCCCCCAAAAAGTTAGATAAGAATCATTCCAGCTATTAGTTTTCTCCCCATAGTCATTAACTGCTGACTTAGTAGATAACTGTAATATTATCTCATCACTAAATAATCCAGCCTGTAACTTCTCCTCTGCCATTATATATAACCTAATTTATAAGGATTAAGAAGATACTCTGAGAGAGTAGGCATTCTATAAACCATATCAGTCCTATTAAGATAGAGCTGTCCGATGATTAAGAACATAGCCTGTTTTATAGCCATTGGAACAGCATCCGAATCTTCATACCCAGCCTCAAATCTTATCTCTACTGCATCCATTCGAGGATAAGTACTAGGATAAGTAAAGCTGTCAGAAGGAAGAATTGAAGCTCCTACAGGACTCTGATCAGAAGAATCATCTTTACTAACAGTCTCCGTATAATTTGCATCACTTAAAGTCTGAATAGAATTATCACTATCGTAATACTTTACATGAGTAATACTAGAGACAGGAGTCCTATTAATATCCATCCTATTTAAAAAGTATGGAAGAGTTAAGTCAATAGTGGAAGTGATTAATATCTGCCCTGTATAATTCTGTACCATCTCAGTAGCTACTGAGATTAAATTAGTCAGGTAAGTATTATCAGAAGCAGAAGCTATCTTTAAATGTGCTTTCACTTCATCTAATGATACAGCAGTACTAGTAGCAGCTGTTGTAACTATATATCTTCCAAGTATTGGCTTATTCATAGAAATAAAATAAAGAGAAGGAGTTTCCTCCCTCTCTTATTAATTACGATGTAATTTTGTTAGCGATTACTGTAGGAGTACAAGCCACCCCATCAAATAAGGAGTTAGCTACGATACGACCTAACCCAGCAGCAGACAAAGTATAAGGATCAAATATAATATCCAAAGATCCAAAAACTCCTATGTGAAATTGGCTGAAGTCAGCGAACAAAATTTGCTCTGCATCTGTTCCTCCATTACCTACATTAGAAGATGTATAGTAGTTATATCCATTACAAGTCTTAGCAACAGGATCAACTAATGCTGACACACTAGAAACAGCAGCTAAAGCTTTTGCACCAGCTAAGGCTTTTGCATTGAATAAGAATCCTAATCTAGCTATTGCTGGATTAACCCCAGCTCCGATTAAGTTTCCTTCCATTGTGTAAGCTAAAGCAGCAGTTAAAGCGTCTCCTGTTATATCAGTAGCATCTGCAAAGATAGAAGCTGGAGCGCCTGAGCCTTGATCTGAAGCAGCTAATAAAGCTGACTCTAAACTAGCTATCTGAGAAGCTGCCATATTTCTACGGAATGCTGCTTCTGCTCCTGTGTTCTGAGTAAGTAATTCTGAAGTCATATTAACTACAGAGATTAATTTCTTAGGATCTAAAGCTACAGAAGTCAAATCTCCAACAGCATCAACATTAGTAACATCAGAAGCGCTTTCTGCTTTCCAGCTAGAAGCTACATTCTGAACGATTGGCATTTTACGATCAGCAGTTAAGCCTGTGTAAATATTTGCACCAGCCTCACGTAATACGCTATTTGCGAATAATTGATCTGTATAAGATCCTAAATCAGTAGGAGGCACAGCTTCTGCATTGGCATCAGCTCTCTGCTGTAATACTGTCATAGGGATTCCGATACCACGAATCAAACGATTAGGCTCTTGTAAACGAGCTTCTTGATCCATCTCCTTCACTAAGCCATCCATGCGACCTGTGTAAGCTGCTTTCACAGCATCTGTGAAACGATAGTTAGCTTCTTCTTTAGATGCTTTAGGAGTTAAATCTACCCCTGAAGTAGCAGCCATTGAAGCCTTCATAGATTCTAATTTCTCTGCTCTCTCAATGTTCTTATTGATAGAGTCAATCTTTTCAGATAGAGAATCAAATTCTACATTCTCATCTGTAGTTAACTCTCGACCTTCAGTCTCTGCTAACTTTACCATAGTGTCAAGAGTCTCAGTAATAGAAGCTCTCTCTTCTTTTAATTTTACGCTGTTCATTAGTTTCTCTTTTTAAGTAATTTTAATTTGAGTTTTTGATAATAACTCTTAGGAGTAGTAATCTCCTCCTGTTGAGTAGGCTCTATTTGTACTTCTGTAGTCTGAGCTTCTACTTCCTCTAATGCTCTAGCTGATACTGTAGCTGATCCATAAGCTGGATTAGTTACAGCTGAAACATCATAGAGCATATCAATAGAGTTAATAGTTCTGATAAGTTTACCATCTCTCTTCTCCCATGAATCTCCTCCATCTGTAATGGTGAAGGCGAAGGAAGAAGAACTAATATCTCCTCTTTTGATGCTTTCATAGAGATCCTGAGCATAGCTCTGCTTCCCTAGTTTTACTGTATATTTTAGTCCCCTCTCATCTACAGACAGCTGTAGAGTCTTAGGAGATCGACCTAATACATAATTGTTATCATGATTAATAAGAGCTACAGTCTGAGTCAAATCAGCACTTCTAAAGGCATCAGGACTAATGTATTCATAGAATCCTCCTAAATTTTTTGACTCACTATTAAAGACTGAGCCATATCCCTCTATGATATATGATCCATCTTCAGCCTCTCTTACTTCAAATTCAGAGCTGCTTATATTTCTTCTTTCTAAATTATTCTCCATCAGTTTCTTCTTTAGTGGCATCTGCCATATTTAAAGGAACTAGATATTCTGAGAGTCCCTCTTCCTTGTTTAGATTCTCTAGCTCTCTCACTTCATTCCTGTTAAGCCATCCATTCTGAATAGCTACAGCATAACTATTATATCTACTTTCAATATCTCCCCTGAGAATACCTGAAGCATTGAACTCAAAGAAGAGAGAATCTTTCTCATCTTCTCTAAGTAATTTCTTATTTAGTTCCTGTTCCCAATTTACTAAATATGGAAGTAGACAGTTTCTGTAGAACATTATACTCTGCTCCTCTACATTGGCTCTAGAAGATGAGTCTCTCATGATACCAATCTGAGAAGGAGGAACTGCAAAGATAGAAGCTATCTCCTCTCTAGTGAATTCCATTTGCTTTAGTAAATCACTATCAGCTGGAGTAAGATTCAATCTATGATACTCCATTCCATTAGGAAGGACTGCTGTAGTATGAGAGTTCCCAGCTCCTGAATATTTCTGATTCCATGAATATCTTAACTGCTCAACTGTCTCAGGCTTTAAAGGAGTAGGACTCTTAATATATCCTGAGATATTTCCTCCGTTAGAGAAGAAGTTATTTGCGAACTCTCGAGATCGAACTCCTAATCCTAAAGTCTCTGCATACATCTGTAAAGGAGAATATCCTGAGCATCCATCAAAAGATAAGCCTGATATGTGTAAAACATCAAAGCTGTTTAATGGCTGATCTACTCCTGTAACTTCATAGAAGAGATTATCTTCATATTTAATAACTCTAACATTCCCTGATACTAAAGGAATAATCTCCACAGGGATTCCTCTATTATCTCTAACTATTGCTGAATAAGCATTCCCATCCAATAGCAAATTAATCATCTGCTGAACTCTCCAATTATAAGAAGTATTAATAGGATTGGGAGTGTCATGAGTAAGCTTATATAATATGTGAGCTTTATCTATTGTCTTATCTGTTCCTTCTCTTCTATATAAGTTCAAAGGTAAAGAAGCGACTGCTGTACTGATAGCTCTTACACAAGCTGTAACAGCTGCTATACTCATAGCCTGTTCTTTAGAACTCGTAGGAGTCCCTGTAAGATTAGAGAAAAAGGAAGGCTGAGCAAAAGATCTATCCTCTGCTTTAGGAGTGAAAATTCTCCAAATGTTATCTAATAACCCCAATGATTCTAGAATGTATAGTTACACAATTAGGCAATATAAGTATAAGTATTATATAGTGATTGAAATAATTTTAAATCTTTTTAACAAATGTAGTAGGATATATGAAATAAGTTTATATCTTTACAGTGTTATTAACAAACAAACGCTAGAAATTATGACACTAAAATTCAAAAGACATACAGATTATATCGGAAGATACTTAGCAGAAGGAGAGTACAGAGGATATAAAGTAAGAGTTGAGATTGCAAAGTATGAGCAAGGAGGATTCAACTACACTACTTATTTAAATGGAGAATTAGCAGATTCTTACGGACATTCAGGATTAAGAAAATCAGAAATATTAGCGACTATTGATGAAGTTACAATGGCAGACATTGATGAAAAAATAAGATACAGAAATTTATAAGAACGGGAGCTTAGTCTCCCTTTAACTTAACTATAGAAACCATGACTAAAGATCAATCCAATCAAAAGCTAGAAGCTCTGATAGAGTTATACAAGTCATTAACTCCTGAGCATCAAAAGCTATTCAAAGAATTCTCTAATGAATATCAGAAGAAAGTAGATGACTTAGAGGAAGCCTGTCAGCACCTCCGAAGTCAGCTAATCAAAATAAGGAACTCTCCATACTAGGAGAGTTTTTTTTACTCGAAGATTAATCCTATATACAGGATGCCTAAGAATAATCTTATCTCATCATTATCTACTGTGATTCCTACACAGAGTCCTTTTATCATTGCTAATTCTACATGCATCATATAAAGAAAATTTCTGAGGACTGCTCCTCGTTCATACTGTCTTGTAAATATTCGACCATCCCATTACACAGAGCTACTATACCATCTATCTTCTCTGAGCTTTTTTTCCTACTCCATCTCTTATTATCATTCTCATCATATAAGATAACAGCGTTATCTACATTCCAAGTAAGAATAGGATTCCCTCCATGCTGTAAAGTCTGAGCTTTAATCTGATTCTCCATCTCAACAATAGCTGGAGTCCATGTATAGCTCCCCTGAGCTACCTCAGCACAATCTATCCCATGCTCATTATATAAGCTGAGGATTAACTCTGTAGCATACTTCCTATCGTATCCGATCCTGATAAGGTTATACTGCTCATTAATCTCTAAGACTCTCTTCTTAATCTGTCCATAATCTATGATGTTCCCCTCAGTAGCTTCTATGAATCCATCCCTCTCCCAATGATCGTAATTAACTCCCTTCTTCATACTCCTTCCCCTGATACTATCTTCAGGAATCCAAAAGAAAGGAAGCACATAATTCTTCCCATCTACATCAGGGAAGTATAAAACTAAGGAGCTTAGATCATGGCTCTTAGATAAATCTAAACCAGCATAGCAATCCTGACCTAAGAGAATACTAGAATCAAATGCTGTTCCACACTTATTCCATTCTCCAGCTTTAAGCCATCTCTCCGAACTGCTCACCCATATATTAAGATGATACTTCAGGAATGAGTTAAGAGTAGATCCAATGTTCTTAGCCTTCCGACTCTGCTCCTCTAGATAGTTCTCCTGAACAGAGACTCCGTAATTAGGATTAGCTTTCTTCCATGTATCAACTGAGAAGGGATCATCTTCTTTATCAGCTGCCCATATCTTTCCATAGAAGGAAACATCCTCAATAACATTATTATTAACCTTATTAGTATAGTCATGAACTTCATAACAGATAGATGTTGTATCATACCCAGCTGTAGAAATACTGAAGAAGATAGGATTCTTATGAGTCCCCTGTGAAGTACGAAGCACATCATACAGCTCTCTATTAGGCTGAGCTAATAATTCATCCATAAAGACAGCTGTACACGATAGCCCTAAACTTCTAGGAGCATCAGCTGATACTACCTGATAAGTAGTGTTAGTCTTTAGATTAATAATGCTGTTCCTCATTACCTTAGTCTGACTCATTAGAATATCTGAGTTCAGACATATCTGCTTAGCTGCCTTAAATATAATAGAAGCCTGATTCCTATCGGCTGCTGCTGAGATAACTTGTCCTCCTATAGTATCAGGATCAAATAAATGCCATAGAGCTAAACAACTCATAAGAGCAGACTTCCCATTCTTTCTAGGGATCTCTAAGTATATCTCCTTTTTTATTCTGTTCCCTAGCTCATCAACCTCTCCGTATATTGGATATATAATATCTTCCTTCTGCCATTGTTCTAATACAAATGGCTTCCCAGCTTCAGGACCTGATACATGAGTGCAGATTCTCTCTATGAAGTTTATTACTCTCTTAGCTTTCTTCTCATCAATCATCTAACAAATCATCTAAAGATATTATCTTATTCTCTACTGCATTAAGTTTAGCTCTAGCTGAAGGAGTGAGGCCGAACTCAGAAAGCATCTTTCTAACTCTGCTCCATGACTCAGCCATTATCTGAGCCTTCGGATGTTTCTTCCACAGGATCTCTCCAGCTTGATTAGTTACAGAGTAAACATCTCCATGCTTATCTATATACTGCTTAGCTTTTCTATAGTCATCATAAGCCTCAGCTAACAATACTAAGCCTGTCTGATCCACATCATTAATCAGATTCATCTTATATAGCTTCGAGGTAATCCCTAGATAGTAAGCCTGAGCTTCCTCTGATATATAATCAGGGAGGGAGGGAAGGGAAGAGGGAAGGTCAAGCTTCTCGCCATCCCTATCCTTCCTGAAAGTTCCTTCCTGTTTTTTTAATGTAATTGGTTTTTTTAATCTTCCCATTTAGTTCTTAGTAATGACAGGGGAATTCCCTGAATGCCTCTTCCCCCAAAAAGCATATTAATAATGACATTTTATTCACGTGTG
>Ga0208299_1000986_pt1 | contig 22766 bp, 30 predicted proteins | sample 15_taG_FD_184089 | JGI IMG/M metagenome (GOLD analysis project Ga0208299, IMG submission 184089) | Marine viral communities from the Subarctic Pacific Ocean - 15_ETSP_OMZ_AT15312 metaG (SPAdes) (version 2) | ecosystem: Environmental > Aquatic > Marine > Oceanic | place: Pacific Ocean | collected...
AATAAGTTATGACAAAAGAAAAATTAGCAGATAATATTATAGAGCAGGTAACAGAATACGTTTATGCTAACTACAAATCATTTAAGGATAAGAAATTAATTATTGAAGAAAGTGAAACCGGTACTTGTTTTCTGATAAACAAGCATAAAGATGGCTCGCCATTAATCTTAAGTAAGGAAATTCTAGCGTGAAAATCTCATATGCAATCCCAGTTTGTAATGAATTAGAGGAAATAAAAAGGCTACTGGATTTCTTACAACATAATATACGACTTACAGACCAACTAGTTATTATGGTTGATGATGATAATGGTTGTGAGGAAGTTATAAGTTATGTAGAAGAGTTTGCTTCAACACATGATGCTTATATTGATATAAGAGTATCATTTCATGCATTAAACAATAATTTCGCTGACCATAAGAACTTCTTAAATAAGTGTTGTACTGGTGATTGGATATTTCAAATAGATGCCGATGAAATGCCATCGGAGGCATTAATCCTTAACTTACCGGGAATATTGGAGTCGAATAATGATGTCGATGCTATATGGGTATCTCGCGTTAATATCGTTAACGGCCTTACAGAAGAACATGTTGCAAAATGGGGATGGACCGTTAATGAAGATGGTTGGGTTAATTGGCCTAATGATTCTCAGTTACGTTTGTATAAGAATAAACCTGAAATTGTTTGGGAAAGGAAAGTTCACGAAAGATTAACTGGTTATAAGACTATATCTAAATTACCAGTAGATGGTTCATTTGCATTATGGCATATCAAAGATATAGCACGACAAGAACGACAGAATGAGTTCTATGGGAAGTTATGATTAAGATTAAGCTTAATAACTGGAATAAAGGTAGGAATAATCATACCTTTCGACCATTCTTAATATATGCTCAGCAGTTTAACGAGATAGGCGTACAGTTCGTCGAAGAAGGGTCATACGATTATGAATTTATCGGTATGGCTGATTTTTTAGATAAAAGTATTCCATTGCAAGATAGTATTGACATGGGCATTGAATACCTATCAAAAAAGACAGGTGATTATTATTTATTTGATGGTTCTGATTCAACTTCGTTGATGGCGGCGTATGAAGTATTTATCGAGTCTAATGCACAGTATCTTTTTAAGACAGCTAAAACAACTCAAGAACAATATTCTATTCCAACGGCATTCAATAAATGGTTTTTTGGGAATAATAGTGGATTAGATTTAGCATATGATATCCCAGACAATATATATGACCGTATAAAGTTAACAGGATGGAATTTTGGATATTGGAATCCTAATTATTTAAATTTTGATAACTCAAATTTGCAGCGTGATATTGATGTATGTGCTATTTATCAAGGGTATCATAAAGAAAACGATGATCATGGAACCCGTAATGATATAATGTATATTAATCATAGAACTAAGCCATGGGATGTATTGAATGCAGTAAAAGGAATTTCGTTTGAAACAGAAAAACGACCATTCCAGGAATTTGTAAATATTATGAAACGTAGTAAATGTACATTATCTCCGTACGGTATGGGTGAGCTTTGCTTTAGAGATTTTGAAATAATACAGTTTGGGAGTGCAATGATAAAGCCAGATATGAGTAAAGTTATTACACATCCAAATATATACGTACCATATGAAACATATATTCCATGTGCATTAGATTGGTCGGATCTTCAAGATAAAATTGAATGGGTAAAAACAAATCCAATTCAGTGTAAACAAATTACAGAGAATGCACGGGAGATAGTTAAAAGTTCTTTTACAATTGAAAAATTATTATTATATTGGTATGATATGATATTGACATTTAAAGGAATTGTAGTATGAATTATGCATTTGTATTTACTGGTGAATTTGGATATGAATTATTTAATTGGCAAGGCGTAGTACGTAAATGGATACAAGAAAATAAAACTTTAGATGATAAAATTATTATTTGTAGCAGGCAAGGTTTAGAAAATATATATGATTTTGCTGACCAGTATATTAATATTTCTCAAGTAGAATCATATAATAATACAGTTGCGGATTGTTATCGTGGATATATTTGGGAAGAAAGAGAAGATTTAGAATTTGATGATTGGCCGATAATAGGAAGTGGTCCTGTTTATAATAAATTAGTAGAACAAATTGAATCTGATATAAAATCACTTACAAATAAAACAGTTAATGTTGATAAATGGATATGGAGTCATTATTATCAAGAAATCCATGGATGTCATTTTGGCCATGGTGGTCCGGGTGGTGGTAGCATTTATTCTGATGGAAAATTTCTTTCGAATAATGAATATACAAAAATTAAACTTCCTAATTTAAATGAAATAAAAACTAAATTACAAAAGCATATTAATATTGATTTAGATAAACCATTCATATTATCACAATCCGGATTTAGAGATGGAAAAGGTTATTTAGAAAAGTCGAAAGTAAAGATCGATCCAGCTGCAGTAAATTATTTTAATAGTGCACATATACCTATTTTATTTCTAGATTTCGATTTAGGTCGATATTGGGATAGTACATCCCGATTTAATAATATTCATAATACGTATAGCTGTAGTAATTTTACCGAACAAGCTTGTTTAATATTATTAGCAGAAAAATGTGTATTCATGACGGAAGGAGATTTTAGAAGTCACACATATGTACCACCAATGTTAGGAAAAGATGTGCATGTCATTGCATCACATGAAGTGTTACGGTTGCCATCAGCTTCTGTAGATTTTTGGAATAAAAATATGTTTACATTTGGAGGACAGATGTATGCATATGAATATGAGCAATTAAAAAAATAAAATATGAAAAAAGAAAAAATTAATATTGATGAAAGATACTTTGAACATGAAGAATTTAGTAGTAACCATAAATCTAATCAAAATAATTATTTTAGGGCATTAAAAGAAACATTTTATAATGAATGGAGTTCACTTAATAGTTTTATTGATGTGGGTTGTAGACAAGGATATTTAATGGATTATTTTTATCAAGATAACCCTAACAGGATTATTCAAGGAATGGATTATTTTACTTGGGGTAAAAAATTATGGGATAAAAATCATTGGATACAAGAAAATTACCAGCAGCATGATTTAAGAGATACTTTGAGAAATACAGAATGGCTTAAAGTTATTAATAAAAATAAATTATTTGATCTTGTTAATTGTACTGAAGTTGGTGAACACATAGATCCAGATTATTGTGATGTTTTTTTAGATAATTTAGCGAGTATTACAAATAAATATTTAATAATTAGTTGGAGTCCCGATAATATTGAAAATGGGGCAAGTGATCCACGTCATCAACATGTTAATGCATTAGATAAAGAAGATTTTTATAATAAAATGAATGAATTTAATTTTAATATAAAAAATAAATTAACTGATGAATTAGTAAAAAATTGTAAAAAATATTATGCCCCCTCATGGTACGTTAGTAATGCTATATCAGTATGGGAATTAAATAAGTAATATGAAAACCTACATATGTACTTGTGATAAATTAATTAATGAAACTATGCAAATGGTTGATTATTTTTTCCCTAAATACTGGCCCGAGTCTGATGTGATAGTATTAGGTTATAAAAATCCAAGTTATGATTATAAGTTTGCTAAATTTATTTCATTAGGGAAAGATACAGGCTCTAAAGACCATTGTCAACAATTATTTAATTATTTTAATAATATAGAAGATAAACATTTTATCATAGGAGTAGATGATCAACCCTTAGTATCAAAAGTAAATCAAGACATCATAGATTATTTAGAAAATATATTTAAATCAAATTCTGATATAGGTAGATGTAGTCTTACATTAGCTAATGCTAGAAGATCTAATACTACTATAGATAATGTAGATATAAATAAAGAAAATGTTAGACTTTTTGAAAACCATGAAGGAGTGCCTTATAAATTATCTATTGTGTATTCTATTTTTAATAAAGAATATTTTTTAAAATATCTAGAAGAATCTAAAAATTTATGGGACTGGGAAATTAATGGATCTAAAAAATCAATTAATGACGGGTGGAGAATAATAGGAACAGAACCATCTGCGCTAGATTATACACATATGTTTAAACATGGAGAACTAAGATATGATTGGAATCATTCGATTGAAGTTGCAACTCCAAAATATTTATCACAAGAAGAACAAGATTTCTTAAAGAGAGTATATAATTTATGAAGTTTACATTTGGTATAGTAACTGGTGCTAAGGTAGATGATGTAGTATTAAATTCTATATATGATCTTAATATACCAGAATTCGAAATAATCATTGTTGGAGGTAAAACTCCAATTGGATATACGAAGTTAACACATATACCATTTGATGAAAATCAACGACAAAATTGGATTACAAAAAAGAAAAATATTATTACAGAACATGCAAAGTATGATAATATAGTTTTTATGCATGACTATTTAATCTTCGATAAAGAGTGGTATAATGGATTTAAAAAATTTGGAAATGATTTTGACATATGTATGAATATAATAAAAAATTTAGATGGCTCGAGATTTAGGGATTGGTGTGCATGGGACGACCCTGATATAAATTATCCATATGGAGGAGTTGCGACAGGTAGTGGGAAAAATCATAGAATAGTTTTACCATCATATGAATATAATAAAAAACAATACATGTATATTTCAGGAACGTATTGGATAGCAAAAAAACATGTTATGCAGAATGAACCATTAGATGAATCATTAGTTTGGGGTGATTCTGAAGATATTGAATGGTCAAAAAGAGTATTACCAAAATATAATTATAAAATGAATATTCATTCTTCAGTATGTATGTTAAAAGATAAAAAATTATCTGCAATATACTTGGAAAATTAATAAAAATTAAATATATTAATAATATGAAAAAATTACTAGTTACAGGAGGACAAGGATTAGTAGGTTCTGCTATTAACTCTAATTTTAAATTAGGAAGAGAATATAATTTAATCGATCCAACACAGACTTTAAAAGCTTTTACTGATCATAATCCTACACATGTAATTCATTGTGCTGGAAAGGTAGGAGGAGTAGGAGGTAATATGAATTATAAAGGTGAATATTTTTATGATAATTTAATGATCAATACTAATGTTATTGAATCAGCTAGAAAAACAGGTGTAAAACGTTTGGTTGCATTTTTATCCACATGCGTATTTCCTGATAATGTAAAGTATCCTTTAACCCCTAATCAAGTTCATTTAGGTGAACCACATTTATCAAATTATCCTTATGCATATGCTAAACGAATGGCAGATGTTCAAATTAGAGCATATCGTGAACAATATGATTTAAATTATACATCGATTATACCTTCTAACATTTATGGTCCTAATGATAATTTTTCTTTAGTCCATGGACATGTAATGCCTATGTTAATTCATAAACTGTTTTTAGCACAACAAAATAATACAGATTTTACTGTATGGGGTAGTGGTAAACCATTAAGAGAATTTATATACTCAAAAGATATAGCTAAAATTTCAGAATGGGTTGTAGAAAATTATGATGGTGAAGAGCCTTTAATAATAAGCGGTGATAAAGAAGTTTCAATTAAAGATTTAGTTGAAATTTTAGTTGATGAGTTTAATTTTAAAGGAAAAGTAATATTTGATACTAGTAAACCTGATGGCCAATATCAAAAACCATCGGATAATTCTAAAATTAAAGAATTATTACCTAATTTTAGATATACTTCTTTTGAACAAGGGATAAAGGAGACGGTTAATTGGTTTAAAGAAAATTATGAAAATGCAAGAAAATAAAACAGCATTAATTACAGGTATAAATGGGCAAGATGGTAGCTATCTTGTAGAACTTTTACTAGAAAAGGGTTATGAGGTATGGGGTATACTAAAACGTAACTCAGTTGCTGAAAATCAAACATCAAGAATACCAGATAATTTATTTAAAAAACTAAAATTAGAATATGCAGATATGTTGGATATGCCATCATTAATTAGAGTATTACAATTATGTAAACCAGATGAAATATATAATCTTGCGGCTCAATCTCATGTTAGAATTAGTTTTGATCAACCAATATATACAACACATTCTATAGCAACTGGAACTTTAAATTTATTGGAAGCTGTAAGATTAATATCTCCTAAATCTAAAATATATCAAGCAAGTTCATCAGAAATGTTTGGTAATAATATAGATAAAGATGGATTTCAAAGAGAAACAACTCCAATGAATCCAGTATCACCTTATGGATGTGCTAAAGTTTTTGGTTATAATCTTTGTAGAAACTATAGGAATGCATATAATATGTTTATATCGAATGGCATTTTATTTAATCATGAATCACCAAGACGAGGTTCAAACTTTGTAACTAATAAGATTGTTAAAGAAGCAGTTAAAATAAAATTAGGTTTATCTAATAAATTAAAATTAGGTAATTTAAAGGCAAGTAGAGATTGGGGACATGCAAAAGATTATGTGGAAGCAATGTGGTTAATGTTACAACAAGAAACCTCAGATGATTTTGTATGCTCGACAGGCATATCTCATTCAGTACAAGATTTAGTAGAATATACTTTTAATAAACTAAACTTAGATTGGAAACAGTATGTAAAAACAGATCCTAAATATTTACGTCCTGAAGAACTAGAAAATTTAAAAGGTGATTCTTCAAAGTTAACAAAAATAACAGGATGGACTCCGACATATACTTTTGAAACTATGATAGACGAAATGATAAATCATTGGATAAAAAAATTATAAAATGAAAGTACAGACTAATATTAAGTTAATTATATTTGATTTAGATGGCGTGTTAGTAGACGCGAAGAATATACACTTTGATGCTCTCAATGAAGCATTAGGTTCATATGCTATTAGCTGGGATGAGCATTTAAGTACATATGATGGTTTAAAGACTGTACAAAAATTAAAAATGTTATCCGAACAAAAAGGATTACCAGAAGATTTACATTCTAATGTATGGAATGAAAAACAAAAATTAACAGTACAGAAATTAAAAGAACTTCAGCCTTGTGAAAAGTTACAAGACATAATGCTAAAATTATCACAAAAATATAAAATAGCAGTTTGTTCAAATTCTATTAGAAAAACTTGTTTAACAGTTTTATCTAAATTAGGTATTATGGAGTATATGGATCTGGTGATATCTAATGAAGATGTAAAGAATGGCAAGCCTCATCCAGAAATGTATTGGAAAGCAATTTCAAAAATGAGTTATCTTCCAGAAGAAACATTAATAATAGAGGATTCTCCATATGGATTATTAGCTGCATCAAGAAGTAAATCCCATATATTGAGAGTTAAAAATACACATGATGTTACTTATGAAAACATATTAAAAAAATTAAACGAGATAAATAAAGGGAAACAAATGAAACAGCCAGCTTGGAGAGACGAAGAGTTAAATGTATTAATACCGATGGCCGGCGCCGGTTCAAGATTTGAAAAGGCAGGATATACATTTCCAAAACCTTTAATTGAAGTTAAAGGTAAACCAATGATTCAGGTAGTAGTTGAAAATTTAAACATAAAAGCAAATTTTATTTATATTGTACAAAAATCACATAGAGAAAAATATAATTTAGATACATTATTAAATTTAATAACTCCTGAATGTAAAGTTATTGAAGTAGATGGTTTAACAGAAGGAGCAGCATGTACAGCATTATTAGCTAAAGAATATATAAATTCAGATAAACCGTTATTCTTTGCAAATTCAGATCAATTTGTTGAATGGGATTCAAATGAATTTATGTATAAAATGAATGAAACAAGATGTGATGGAGGTATTGTTACATTTAAAGCAACTCATCCTAAATGGTCATTTGCAAAAGTAGATGAAAAAGGATTAGTTACAGAAGTAGCAGAAAAAAATCCAATATCGGATATAGCTACTGTAGGGTTTTATTGGTGGAAGCAAGGTTCAGATTTTGTAAAATATGCAGAAGAAATGATTGGAAAAGATATTAGGGTTAATAATGAATTTTATGTATGTCCTGTATTTAATCAAGCAATTTCAGCAGGTAAACAAATTAGAACTTTTAATATTGATAAGATGTGGGGCTTAGGAACTCCAGAAGATTTAATAAGATATTTAGAGGAATATAATGAATCTTAAAAATAAACATAAAGGTAAACGATGTTTTATAGTAGGAACTGGAGCTAGTTTAAATAGTATAGATATGTCTTTACTAGAAAATGAAATAACTATAAGTCTTAATAATATTTTATGGAAAAATGATTTTACACCTAATTATTTATGCGTAGCAGATACTACTGTATTAGAACGACATTACAATGATATTTTTAATGATCGAATGAATAATGGTGTATATGTTATAAGTAACGGATGTAATATTGCAGATAAACACTTTCCTAATAGACATGGAAATTGTCATAAAAATTCTGGTGCAACATGTCGTGGAATAAAGTTAGATCCTAAATATAAAAATATATACACTGTTAAACATGGTGAACTTTCTGGCATATTTGAAGGACATATTGATTCAGAAAGAACTAAATTATTAAAATCTGATGAATATTATATAGACGAAGAATTAAAAACTATAACCGGTTATGGAGGTAGCACCATAGATAATTTAGCAATACCATTAGCAGTACATCTAGGATGTTCAGAAATTTATTTACTGGGTGCAGATGCAGGATGGTACCATTTTTATGATTCTGTGTCCAGCCATGGTAAACGAGAATGGATTAACTATAAGCATGTTTTGCCTATATTAGATAAATTAAACGTAAAGTTATATAACAGCGACCCGACGGATGTATTTAAAGAATTAGAATATATAGATTTAAAGGAAATATTATGAAATATAAAGAAATAATAGAACATAATTTATTAAACTATTCACAATTAATAGTTGATAAGATAAATGGACATCCGTCTGTACAATATGAGACATCGGTTAATCATATTATTCCAATACAAGGAAGAGTGGCGATAAAAAAATAATACAAAGAATATAATATGAAAATATTTGTTGACATAGACGATACAATATGTTTTTATAATGATGGATTAGATAAATATTCCATTGGCCGAAATTATAAAAAAGCTGTCCCAAATTTGGAAAATATAAAAAAAATTAATATATTATATGATGAAGGCAATGAGATAACCTATTGGACTGCAAGAGGAACTGTTACTGGAATAGATTGGTATGATATAACAAAGTCTCAATTAAATGAATGGGGCTGTAAATATCATCATTTAAGTGTTGGAGAAAAACCTGCATATGATTTATTAATTTGTGACAAAACTAAAAGAATAGAAGAATTATGAAAAAAACCATTAAGTTAAAAACAGATAAATTGTTTACAAATATTACACCACAGATAACGGAGTTTGCTGAAGAATGGGGTAAATCTGGTTTAGTAAATATATTTTCTCGTCATACAACCTGCGCCATATGGTTAACAGAAGATGAATTATTACATCATGCGGATGTAAGATTTTTTCTAGATCAAATGGCACCGAAATGGAAGGAACCTGAAGGTAGTCATAAAAATATAAAGTATTTACATGATTTGATCTCATTACGTAAAGACGTGCCAGTTGATGAACGCATTAATGGACATTCACATATCCGGCATTTATTTTTCAATTCATCAGAAATGGTTCCAATTGAAAATGGAGAATTATTGTTAGGAAAATGGAAACAAATTTTTGCAGTAGAATTAGATCCAATACGTGATCGCGAATTAATATGTACATTTATATCAGAGTAAAATGAAATTTTTTATAATAATAAAAGAACAATCAGAAAGAATTGATAAAAAGAATTTTCAGTTATTAGGAAATCGTCCATTATGGCAACATTTAATATTTGAACTTCGAGACCATGATGTGTATATCGATACTGATAGTGAAACAGTTATAGAAGACTGTAAAGGATTTGATTGGGTATCTGCATATCCTAGAAAACAAAAATTTATTGATTTTGAAGATTCAAATATAAATAATTTAAGTCCTGCATTAATGATGATAGATAATTTTTTAGATCAACATGTTGAAGATGATAACGAAATAATAATAACAACTCATGTTACATCTCCATTTTTAAAAATAAATACGATATTAGATGCAGTTAAGATACTTGAACAAGATGATATGTATGATAGTGTGCATTCAGTCACTAAACATCATGAATTTTCTTGGTTAGGTGACACAATGGAACCAATAAACTTCAAACCAAATGTTATACAGAAAACGCAAGACTTGCCTGTAATTACAATGTCAAATGGAGGATTTTTTATTTTTAAGAAAAAATTGTTTAAAGAAATGAATAATCGGATAGGAAAGATGCCATATTATTATACACTAAATACACCAGAAGATATTGAAATAGATAACAGTAATGATTTAAAGCTTGCAAGATTAGTAAAGAGAGGATTATGCAATTAGTAGATGTAACATTAAGAGACGGTGGATTTACATGCGATTTCGATTGGCCATTAGAATTCGCTCGTGAATATTTTAAAACAGTATCAAACATACCTGAAATTCAATATGTAGAATTAGGATATTGGAAACAAATATCAAAGAGTCAGAATCGATTTTTTAATCTGGATTTTGATACTGTATGTAAAATAACAAATGCTACCGGCAGACGAAAAGCATGTGTCATGATAGATTATCATTATTGTAGCAAGAATCTATCCGACTACCCAACCCAGAGCCAAAATGAAATTGGAATGATTCGTATGACTGCAAGAAAAGATATGATAGATGATGCATATGAGTTTGCAGTTAAGTTAAAAAAACATACTCAATTAAAGTTAGCATTTAATATTTTTAATACTACTAATTATACCGATCTTGAGCTTGATTCTGTTTTAGATAAAGTACTTAAATCTGATTTTGATATAATCGGATTTGCAGATACACATGGTCATTTAGATTTAAATAAAGATATTTCTAGGTATGAAAAGAAATTTAAACGAATAAAGTATGCTGGTAAACAAACATGCTTTCATTTACATAATCATACTGGTAAAGCATATATGAATTATATTAAATGTTTAGAAAGTCCTTATATAGATATTTGCGATACATCTATAGGTGGTCTTGGTAAAGGTGCTGGAAATTTAAAATTAGAAAATGTATTAAATATAAATAATTCATTAAGCTTAAATACATTTATTAATAAGCATTACGAGTCTTTATTTAAAAAAACAGTTTCTCCATATTATTTAGTAACAGGAAGATATGGAATTACAGATAACTATGCGACGCAAGCTATAAAATTAAACGTCGATATGAATAGTTTTATTGAATTTTGTAGTATAATATCAGGCCTGAATAGAGATAATTTTGATAAAATGCTTCTGGAAAGATTTTTAGCATGAATATATTAATAACAGGGACTAGTTCAGGTTTAGGATATGAACTTGCAAAACAATTTATAGCGAAAGATGATACTGTATATGGTATAAGCAGAAGCCAGTGTGATTTAGATATTATTCAATTACAATGCGATTTTAAAGATATTGATATAAATTCATTACAACAATGGATTAATGGTCTACCGATCCAATTTGATTTAGTAATACTAAATGCTGGAATATTAGGAACTATAAATACGTTAGATAACATACCAGTTCAATTATTTAATGAAATTTTTACAGTTAATGTATTAGCTAATAAAATTTTATTAGATTGCATGCGAGAGTCTGGTATTAATATCAAACAAGTAATCGGAATATCATCTGGAGCGGCATTAAAATCATATTACGGCTGGTCATTATACTGTTGCTCAAAAGCCGCATTCAAACAATTGATATCAACATATGCACAAGAATGGCCTGACACGCATTTTATATCACTTGCACCAGGCATAATAAAGACTAAAATGCAGGATTACATCTATACTATAAATGCACAAGATATACCATCTGTAAAAAAATTTAAAGATATATATGATACAATGGAAACAGCAGATCTAGTAGCGAAAAAAATAATAAAATACTTACCAAGTATTGCAATGCTAGATTCTGGCGGATATTACGATATAAGGAATATAAATGAAATTAATTTCGCATAGAGGAAATATCAATGGAGCGAATGATTTAAGAGAAAATGCTCCTGATTATCTTCAAGAAGCAATTGACGTAGGATATGATGTAGAATTAGATATACGATTGATAGATGGTAACTTATGGCTGGGTCATGACGAACCCCAATATGAAATTGATTTACAGTGGTTATTAGATAGAAGAAGTTATTTATGGATTCATGTGAAAAATATTGCCGCATTAAGTTTTTTATTACTAGAATATGATCTTAATGTCTTTTGGCACCAACAAGATGATTATGCAATAACCTCGAAAAAATTTATTTGGACTTATCCAAAAAAATTATTATATTCTAATACCAGTGTGTGCGTATTACCGGAACTAGGATATACTGGGCAGCTGAGTTCATGCTATGGTATATGTAGCGATTATATAGAAGAATATAAATGAAAAAGAAAAATATAATTTGGTGGACCGGGATAATTAATACGGAACATAATGATAAGTATGGAGGGTTTGAATACCTGCAATATTCTAGAAAAACATGGGAATATTGGTGCAAGCAGAATGATTGTGAATTCATAGCGTTTACAGAACCAGTAGAAAAGGATTTATTTAAGTTTAGGGTGAACTGGCAAAAAGCAATATTCTGTTTTGATGAATTAGAAAAAAGAGGAATAGAATATGACCAAATTTGTTTAGTTGATAGTTCATGTATGATTAAATGGGACGCGCCCAACTTTTTCGAATTAACAGATAGAAAATTCTCAGCCTGGCGAGATTTAGATAATATGAGATGGACTAATGATTCTATAAATGGATATAAAGAATTTTTTAACTTTGATTTAGATCGAACTAAATATATAAATTCAGGGTTTATCATTTTTAATGAAGCACATAAAGAATTTTTTAATTCATTTAAGCAATTATATTATGATAATGTAGATATATTCTGTGAATTGCAAGATAAAATAATAAAAAAAGGAACAGAACAAACACCATTAAATTATTGGTTACAAATAAATGATATCGATATAAAAACAGATTTACCGGTAGCATTTAAACTAACTCATTTGCATAGAAAGGAAATGTTTGGATGGAATTGGCAATTAAATGAAGATAAAACACCGTATTTTATCAAATATGGGTATAATTGGATATTTAATGGATTACCTAAAGACCAGCGTAGTAAAATTATGCAAGATGTATGGGGTATTGTTAAGCATAATTATTCAGATAATATAATAGATAAAGTCGTTCATAAAGATACTCATAAATTTACTACCAGTAAGCAATTTAAACAAGATATATTAGAAATATTTCAGACCGATGAATTTAAAGACAAAACATTAATAGAATTAGGTTGTTGTCAAGGAACTACGACACGAATATATGCTGAATGTTTTAAAACCGTTATAGGATATGATTTAGATAAATGGAATGCTCAGCAGGCAATGAAAACATGCGCAGATGTTACTAATACAAAAATAATATGTCAAGATTTATATAATACAGATTGGAATATGCCCCAAGCTGATGTTGTAGTAATCGATGCCGGGCATACGTATGAACATATAATGCAGGATGTTCCTAGAGTAATTGAATACTTTGATAATCCAATAATTATTATTGATGATTATGGTAACCCGAATCAAGGAATACGCAGGGCAATTGATGAATTAGAATCTAAGGGAGTACTTAAAATAAATTATAAAATTGGTGCTGATAAGGGATATACAACAGCAACCGGGTTAGTGTTTGATAACAAGGAAGGAGTTATTTGCAATGTTTAGTTATAATGAATATAGAAATATTATTAAACTGATTCAGCAATTTTTACCTATTGTCGATTTCGCAGATGTAACTTCTAAACTAGATAAGTATTGTGTAATACGACATGATATTGAATTTTCAATTGATAGGGCAGCTAAGTTAGCAGAAGTAGAAAATAAATTAGGCATTGGTACTACATATACAGTACAATTAAGAAACAATACATATAATGCATTATCAGAAAAAAATATTGAACAAATTCATTATATCAAAAGCTTGGGTCATTGTATAGCATTACATCAAAATCCACCTCATATGTCTGAAAAGGACTTAAGAAAATATGTTCAAAAAGATATTGAAACATTAGAACATTATTATGGGTTTGAAATAGATAGATATGCATTCCATAGACCAAAGCAAGAGCAGCTCGCAATGTATTTAGATATACCAGGAAAGATAAATTGTTATGGTAAATTATTTTTTCATTATTTTAAAAATTCACGGCCAGAGGCATTGGATGTAACATACTTAGCAGATTCAAATCATAAATGGAAGTATGGACATCCAATAGAATTGGATTTCAATAATATTAGTAAATTACAATTAAATACACATCCATTTTCATGGACTGATCAAGGATATATTAATTATGGAAATTTTTTATCTTTAATTAAAGAAAGAAACAAAGAAATGTTATTTGATATGGATTCAGAAAATAGAGCATTTCCTAAAGAGTTATTATTATGAAAAAAAATATAATTTTTATGATGGATATTGACCTAGGTGGAGAAGGAAGATATAACTCTACTAGGAGATTGCCTTACAAATACTCTATCAATAGTTGGAAAGAATGGTCAGCAAAAAATAATGCAGAAGTATTTCTATTAACAGACTTATTATTACCGTACGAAGATATGGGTATATGCTGGCAGCGATATTACCTATTTGATATACTTGAAGCAAATGATATTGATTATGATCAAGTATTAATGATTGACGCGGATACAATAGTACACCCGGATTGTCCTAATTTTTTTGAAATGACAGACTACAAGTTTACGGGGGTGCATTGTGATGCTAGTTATGATTGGGTGTGTAGGAGTATAGAAAATTATTCTAAACATATATTTGAAAATCATATGATGCCATTTTGGAATTATATTGATTGTGGATTTATGATAGTAAATGAAACGCATAAAGAATTTTTTAAGCAGGTAGTAGAATTTTATCATACCAACAAAGATGGATTTAAAGAGTTAGAAAAATTACACGTTGGAACAGATCAGACTCCAGTAAATATAATGATTGATAAACATGATATACCACTCAAGCTATTACCATATGAATATAATATGGTTGATATGGTAAGAAAAGAGATATTAGGAGAAGATTTACTATTCACAAAGATCGGGTGGATATATCAGTTCAATTGTATTCCTAATAACGAAGGAGATAAAGCTACATATTATTGGATGAAGCGAACGTATGAGGAGTTATATGAAAATTAAAAAAACATTAGATTCTTTAGTATCTAAAGATAATAAAGAATATGAACACTTTTATCCCCGCGGGGCTTGGACAGGTAAAAATAGTATGGATTATGCCGATGTTTCTATTCCATCAAAAATTTTAAATGAAAGTTTACCTAAAGGGGGAACATTGTTAGAAATTATGTGCGGCGCATGTGATTATGTTTATGAAATTTCAAAATTAAATGTTTGGGAAATACATGCTACTGATATTATAGCATCTAAATTTAATACAGTTACTAGAAGTAAAGAAAATAATATTAATTTATATGATATACCTATTCAAGTTTTATTGGAAACTAATTTTAAAGAAAAAATTGATGTTTATATATCGAATCATGCATGGGGTCCTAGAGATAAACATTGGGCACATAAGGTAGTAACTCCTGAAATAGAAAACATGAATGCAGTAATAGAACATTGGATTTGGAAAAATTTTAATTACATCTTAATAAATGATCGTAATATTAATGATACTTACAGTAATAATCAATTAGTTTTTAATGAGACATATGATAATTGCAATATACAATTAGTAAATGAAATTTCATTTGATAGGCCGGAGTATAGAACCGTTGATAGATGGTGTTTATTTAAATTAAACCAGGAGTCGTAATCATGAAAACTAAATTTGCAATAGGATGTTTAGTGCAATGGTATGAATGTGATATTATTGAAGAGTATGTAGATTCATTGGCAGATGCTATCGAAGCATATGATGGCGAAGTCCAGGTTGATTTTGATATTGTACTTAATGAAGATCTAGAAAAATGCATTTCAAAGGCAACTAAAAAAGAATGCATTAAAAAAATAACAAGTATTCTCGAGCCATATATAGCAGATAGGCCGGATCGGAAAGATTGGAATGTTAATTTCTCGGCCAATTTATATACAATTGCTGATTACAGGAGAGATTTCAATTCAGCTTATTGTAATGGTTCTGATGTTCTTATGTGGGGCGAATCTGATGCTTTGATACCTAAACAAACATTTATTATATTAGATAGCCTACATCAAATGTCATTGCAAAATAATAATCCAAAGTATTTAGGTTTCTTTGGAACTTGTAAGATGTGGGATGATACGTGGAAGCCTCTAGAGCATACAGAATTCACGGATAAACCATTTATTGAAAATGATTATGATAATTGGTGGTCATTGAAATATACAATGAACAAAGATGAAATGAATGAAATTAATAGCCGTACGGATGAAGTGGATTTATGCATACTACCGCGACACAAATTCAATGGATGTGGATTAGTAATATCTTCGGAAGTAATCAAATCAGGAGTTAATATACCTAAGTCAGTTTTCTTTGTTCATGAAGATTCGGCATTTATGTATATGACAAATAAAGTATTAGGTAACATTCCGCAATATGTTATTAAAAATATATTATTAGTACATAATAGAAATCATCCTAATAAAAGAATGCATATTAAAGATGAACGTAAGGATGGTACCATGAATGAAAAAAGAAGAAGTAATGAATGGTATGTAAAGGCAAATCAAATGTGTGAGCAAAATTATTTGAATATGTTTAATCCTAAATATAAATCATATACATGGAAGGATGTATGGGAGGATGTAAAATGAAAATACAATTTATAGTAGTTGGTTGGTATTATAACCAGGATTCTTTGCAAAATGGTCTTAAAGAATTAATTAAAAATAATGATAATATTGATGTGTTCTATTCATGTCATAAAGAACCTACTAAGTTTGTAAAGGATAATTTTAATTATAAGCTATTCCCTAATTTAGGAGAAGAAATAATAGCATACCAACAAGCATTAGATCATTTAGGTTTAGATGATGATACTTATTACTTTTTCATGAATGATGATATAGTAGTTAAAGATTGGGCGTTTATAAATAAGTGTATTGAAAAGCTGCGCCAAGGATTTAAACTAGTAGGTAATGGTTTTGATTGTTATTTTAAGGCATATAATCCACTAGTGACTATACCTATAGGAATAACGGAAGAATTTGATGGTAAGCAGAGTATAGATTATGTTAAAGAAGAAAATAAACATTTTTTTACGGGTCCAGCGGAAATGAATATGGCTAGAGGTAGTTTTTTAAGTATACATTCTGATACCTTAAAGGCCATGGGGGAGTTTGAACCTATAAAAGAAGCCTGGGTTCCTATTCATGTTAATAAAAATGGGAATCCTTATTATAGAGGTAGAGAAAAAGAAGCAAATACCAAATTAGGAGGAATGTCTAGTTTTGGAAATCTATTTCCTTGTTTAACTGTTTATAAAATAAATAAATTATACGGTAAGGAATCAGTAACATGGTTATCTAAAAACTATAGAAACTCAGAGTATCTTTATGAATTAGAAAGAGGAATAGATTAATTATGATAAATATTTATCAACCAAGTGTTGGAAAAGAAGAGTTAGATGCTGTTAAAGAAGTATTTGAGTCCAATTGGCTAGGAAAGGGGCCTAAAACAGATGAATTTATTGCTAATATATCTAAAAAATTAATTACAAGTAATATATCTGGTATAGCATATGCCAATGCATCTGTCGATAATCTTATGACGATAAGTAGTTGCACAGAAGGCATTTTTCAGATTATGGATTTGTTAGATATCAAAGAAGGTGATGAAGTAATACTACCGTCTATTAGTTTTGTAGGTGTGGCAAATGCAGTGGTATATAAAAATGCGACTCCAATATTCTGTGATGTAGATAAACACACGCTTAATCCTACTATCGAACATATTCAAGAAAAAATTACTGATAAAACTAAAGCGATTGTAGTATTACATTATGCCGGAGTTCCATGTGATATTAATAATATTGCTGACTTATGTAAAGAAAAAAATATTATATTAATCGAGGACAATGCCAACAGTCCCTTTACTAGACTTAATAATAAAAATACTGGAACTTATGGTACCTTTGGTGTATGGTCTTTTGATGCTATGAAAATATTAGTTACTGGAGATGGTGGATTAATTTATTCTAATCCAAAAAATATAGAAAAATTAAAACAGTTATCTTATTTAGGTTTAGAGACTCCTAGCGGGTTAAGTAATCCTATTGATAAAAAGTGGTGGGAATTCGAGGTATCAATGCCCGGCCGGCGGTCTGTAACAAATGATATACAAGCTGCTATAGGCATTGAACAATTAAAAAAAGTGGATGGGTTTATATCAAGAAGAAAAGAAATACATGAAATGTATAGTATTAATTTATCAAATTTAGATTGGATTAAATTACCTGTAATACCTAATAATGTAGATAGTTCATATTATATGTATCATATACAGGTAGATAATAGAGATGAATTTGCAAAATATTTAAAACAAAATGAAATTTATACTACATTTAGATATTACCCATTGCATTGGGTAGATTTTTATAAAAGTAATGCAGTACTTCCTAATACAGAATATGCAGCAACCCATACATTATGTTTACCAATACATCAATCATTATCAAATAAAGATGTAATGTATATAATCAATGCCATAAAACAATTTAAAGGTAACGTATGAAAACAACAGAGATCGATCTTAAGTCTACAGTGTCACAACAAGGAAAGTATGTTACCCAAATATATCATTTTATTGGTGGAATTAAACGTACATATGATGGGATAATCGTGGATACTATACGACAAGGACAATTTACAAAATTTAATTGTAAAAATGGTGCAATGGTCATGATAAATGATACTAACGTTCTTATGATAGAAACATTTAATGAAAGGGAAATAGAGGAAAATGATGCAAAACTTTAAAACGCAAGACGATTTTACGACATTTGATGAAATTATTAATCGTATTAAAAAATATAAAACTGGTGATAAGCTATATTATGTTAGATATGGCGATGGTGACCTTATCATTATGTATCCCGAATCGGAAGGACAGACCATTGGTCGTGCAAATCAATTCCATGTAACTAAAAAACTACAACAAGAATTAGCAGCCTCCTGGAATATTGAGCATGAAGATTATATGTTAGCAGCTTCATTAAATTTATCCAGTCCTTTTTCAACCGACCATGGTGTGCATATGCATAATAAAGTTATAGATTTAATGCAAGCTGGTATACTTAAACAACGATACCAGTTTTATAGCCACCCGACATTTGAATCAAATTTTATTTTCAAACCAGAAAAATTTATAGAATTTTGTAATGTAATACATGATAAAAAGAAGGTCTGGGTTAATCAATTTTGGCATGAAAATGTAGAAACTATTTTAGGTAATATAGAACATCATGTACAAACGCCAAGTATAAATAGTTATGAAACAGTAGATGAATGGTATCCAGATTTATTAAATGTAATTGATGACGTAGAAGTAATTATTTTAGCATCTGGATTTTCATCTAGAGTATTAGCATCACGATTATGGAACGCTGGTATTAATAAAATTGTCTTAGATATTGGTTCTGTTGTTGATATGTTTATTGCAAATACGGATTTAGTAAATTTAATTAATACCCGAAGTACGATGTCAACCCATGAAAATGAAATTGCTCAAAGCTTAGAATTTATAATAAATCATCTTAAAAAATAATGGAAGTAGCATTTTTTACAGAAGGAACTATCAATCAAAAAATCCCACGCAATTATCCTAATATGCGTACGGATATGGCCTGGCGGTGTGCGTTAAATGCCGATCATCATTCATTTAGAATTACACCATGGCCGGAAGATACACAATATGATTTAGGTATTGTAATCATACCAAAGCAGTTAACCTTTATTGATAATCTTATACCATCAGTTAGAAAGATATGTAAGAAGGTAGCCATAATGCAAGAAGGTCCAAATTGGGGATGGCAGGATTATTCAATGGAACTTCAAATATGGTATTATAACACTTTACAAGAAGCCGATTTCCTATTATGTCATAACAAACGTGATCAACGATATTATGCAGGATTAACCGGTAAGGATACATATGTAATGCCTAGTTTAATGATCGAGGATAGTATCAAAGATATAACTACCGGCCGGTATAAAAATATGAATGAAGTTATGATCGGTGGTAACATGACCAGCTGGTATGGTGGATTTGATTCGATGATAGTTGCACAAGAATTTGGATGTGAAATCAAAGCTCCAAGCATGGGCAGAAAGATCGAAAGAGAAGATGAATTAGATATCAACCATTTACCATATATGAACTGGGCGCAATGGATAGATGAATTGAGTATGGTAAAATATGGTGTTCATTTGATGAGAACACATGCAGCTGGTACATTTGCCCTTAATTGTGCATATTTAGGTATTCCATGCATTGGTTACACGGGGTTAGATACCCAGGGATTATGCCACCCGCACTGCACGGTAGAATTAGGAGATTTAGAGTCAGCTAGAAAAATAGCACGTAAGCTTAGGGATGATAAAGAATTTTACTTATATTGTAGCGATACCGCAAATGAAGCATATCAAAAATTTTATACTGAGGATAAGTTCATAGAATATGTCACGACCATCACGAATACCAAATAATATACATATGGTATATGGGTTAGCCAAAGATTTTGGCTGGCGGCCATATCAAAATTCAGATAATATTCCAAGGCCTGCCGCGGACCCATTTAATCTTATAAGATACTTATCAGTTAAATCAGCACATGAAATAAACAAGCCTGATAATTTTTATTTTTATTATCAATATGAACCTACCGGTGAATTATGGGAAAAGGCTAAACAGTATATAACACCAATACAAATAGAGGCACCTACAGAAATATTTGGAAACACTGTTGATCGATTTGCACATAAAGCTGATATAATAAGATTGCAGGCATTAATTGAAGAAGGTGGAATTTATTTAGATACAGATGTACTTTGCTTGAAACCGTTTACACCATTTTTAAATATCGAAGGATCTAAAGGAGGTTGTGTAATAGGTCAAGAAGGTGCATATTGGGAACATGATGGAAAATTGACTAATGCAATTTTAATGGCTGAGCCAAATTCGGAATTTTGTAAGATATGGCTAGAATCATTTCAATCATTTAATGATGATAATTGGGGCGGCCATGGTGTGAAAATGCCATTCATATTATCTAAGCAATATCCCGAATTGATAACTATAGAACATTATAAAAAATTTACTTGGCCGTTATATCATACACCGGCAATGAAATGGTTCTATAGAGGCAAAGGCTGGGATAATACAGAAAATATTATATGTCATGTAGGTGGAGCATTGCTAGCAAATGAAAATCTAAATGAGTCTTATTGTATTCATTTATGGATGAATAGATGTGTTATGAATGAATTTTATAAAGATTGGCCCGATAACCCCATGGGGGATTGGTTAACTGTGCAATGCATCCGAGAAGTAGATACGCCATTTAATATTTTAGCTAGACAATTTATAACGGATTTATAAAATAAAAAAAATATGAAACTATTAGTAACAGGAGGTGCTGGATTTGTAGGCACCAATCTAATCAAAGCACTTAAGACACGATATCAGCATTCTAAGAATGTCGAGATTCATGTAATTGATAATTATTCTACAGGATATGAAAAAAATAGACAGCCTGATGTATATTATCATTCAATTAATATAGAAGCTAATGTTGCAACTGCGGCAATGGAAAGTATTGATCCGGATGTGATATTTCATTTAGCTGCACTTGCAAGAATCCAGCCATCCTTTACCAATCCTAATCCAACCTTTGATTCTAATATGTCAGGAACACAAAAGGTATTAGAATATGCACGTAAAAAGAATATACCTGTCATTTATGCTGGTTCGAGTTCAACACATGGTGGGGTATACAAGAATCCATATACATTCTCTAAATGGGTAGGTGAAGAGTTATGCCAGATGTATTCTCAGGTATATGATGTACCTACCATTATAACACGTTTTTACAATGTATACGGTGATCATATGATTCCTGGGGATTCTGCTTATGCAACAGTAGTACAGATATTTGATGAACAGTATGCGGCCAATAAACCACTCACAGTAACAGGTGATGGAGAACAGAGAAGAGATTTTACTCATGTATTAGATATTTGTGATGCTCTAGTAGCATGCATCGATCATCCTGAGTTGCGTGGAGAGTTTTTTGAATTAGGACGTGGTAAGAATTATTCTATTAATGAAGTAGCAGAAATGTATGGTACAGAATATGTACATATACCTAAAAGACCAGGTGAAGCAAAAACAACCTTAGCCGATTTCAGTAAGGCGACAGAAGTGCTAGGATATAATCCTACTAGGAATCTTGATGATTACGTAAAAAATATTACAAAAAATGAAAATATCACTAATACAGCCATCACGCAATAATCTTAAATACCTTAAATGGTCTTACGAAGCAATTCGAAAGAATCAAGGAGATCATACGGTACAGATATGTGTTGCAGATGATGCATCTACGGATGGAACTTGGCAATGGTGCCGAGAAACAATGGAAAA
>Ga0208299_1000987_pt1 | contig 22765 bp, 24 predicted proteins | sample 15_taG_FD_184089 | JGI IMG/M metagenome (GOLD analysis project Ga0208299, IMG submission 184089) | Marine viral communities from the Subarctic Pacific Ocean - 15_ETSP_OMZ_AT15312 metaG (SPAdes) (version 2) | ecosystem: Environmental > Aquatic > Marine > Oceanic | place: Pacific Ocean | collected...
AGCTAGGGTTAGCGGGGGCTAGCTAGGGTTAGCGGGGGCTAGCTAGGGTTAGCGGGGGCTAGCTAGGGTTAGCTAGGGTTAGCGGGGGCTAGCGGGGGCTAGCTAGGGTTAGCGGGGGCTAGCGGGGGCTAGCGGGGGCTAGCGGGGGCTAGCTAGGGCTAGCTAGGGCTAGCTAGTACAACAAAAGGTTTATAACAAAGCAGAGCATTTACCCCTAAGCCGCTATAAACGAGAAAAGCCCCGCCAGGGGCTAGCTAGGGGCGCGGGGGGCTAGCTAATAAGCCCCGCTTTATAGCCCTCAATAAGGGTCAGGGCGGTGTTGAGGGCCATTTCAAAGCCCCCGCCGATCTCACCCTCAAGCGCGTCACCGGGGCGATTAGCGGGCCAAACCGCTAGATAGGCTTTTTGATCCGGGTTATAAGGTGCGTTAGCCGCGCTATAGGCGGTTTTCGCGCCGATCGGGGTGCCGCTAATGTGAACGTTGTGGATCTCACCCGTTTTTTTGTTTTTAAGATCCATTATAAAAAGGGGCTTTTGATCTTTGATCACGGGGTTGATCTCATAGCCGTCTTCCATCCAGCCGCTAACGCTATAGCCGCCGATCAAGCCGCTAACGTGAATAATTTTGACGGGCTTTTTGAATTGAGCGTTTTGGCCGATCATTTCAGTTTTGACAAAAAATTTCATTTGTTAGCTCCTAGCTAATAAAAGGGTATAGGGGATCACTCAACCTATAACGGATCAAAGCATTTACCTTAACTTGATCAACAACAAAAACCCCGCCTAAGCCTTAGCCTAAGCGGGGTTTAAAGGGGGCTAGCTAATCAAGCCCCAGGCCCTCATGGCCTTTTTGCCCCCGCTTTTGAGCCAGCGGGGGGCGGTGAGCCCGGTCACGCTATAGCGCCACCGATAAGCCCACTCCTTATTAGGGGTGATCAGATCGTTCAAGGTCAAAATGTTAGTGTGGATCGTCATAGGCTAGGCTCCTTATAAATAGGCTAGGGGATCACTCAACCTATAAAGGATCAAAGCATTTACCTTAACTTGATCAACAACAAAAAAACCCGCCTAAGCGGGTTAGTTAGTCGTTTTTTTGTTCAAGCTAGTTAGTCAAGTTTTTATCTAGCGCCTTAGCGATTTCGCGGATTGTTTTCGGGGCGGGGTTATCCCCGGTCAACACGGTCACCCCGGCGGGGCTAAGGGGCAAAAAACCCTCACCCGTGATCTTTTTTTGTTTTTGGGGGGCGTTGTTAGTGAAGTTAGGCTTAGTCATGTTAGCTCCTTAGCTAATAATAAAAAAGGGATCACTCAACCCTTAACGGATCAAAGCATTTACCTATAGGGCTATTAGCTAACACACGGTACGGGTAAATGGGGGTGGGTCACGTACACGGGCGCGCGCATGCGTAAATGCCGGGGCCGGGTACCTGCCACCCTCTCTCGAAAATGGATGTTTTTTTTTGTGGAGTGGATATTTTTTTGTGGAATGGATGTTCTCTCGAAAATGGATATTTTTTTGTGGGGAATGAAAAAGTTTTCGAAAAAAAATTTAAAAAAGAGTAAATCTTTAGAGTCTAAAGATTTTGAATGTGGTTGACATGTGGGGGTGTTTTTGTCGTAAGTGGTTGATATGTGGGGTATTTGTGGGGTATATGAGGGGTGATGTGGGGATTATTTTATATTTTTTTGAAAAAGGTTGGGGGTGATTGCCTTGTATATGTGGGGGGTGGATGGGGGTTGTTTTGATTGATTTTATGAGTGAGGAGAATGGGTATGTGGTGGAGAGAGATGAAGAATATGAAGAGTACTTGTGTGTTGGAGGAGGATTTGGTGGGAGTTGGTGTGGGTGATGTGTTGGGTGATGGTGTGAGTTTGGTGGATGAGATGTGGAGTAGGAGGATGAGGGTGTTGTGTAGGATGTTGAGGTGTATGGAGGATTGGGAGTTGGGTGTATTGGGTGGTGTGTTGGTGGATGGTGTGTGTGTGGTGGATGGTATGGATGTGGGAAGCAGGTTTCGAATGGAGTGTGGTATGGAGAGGAGGAGGAGGGAGTGTTGGGAGTAATGGGTTGTGTTTGGAGTAATGGGTTGTGTCATGGCAATGTCTTTCAGTGTTTAGGTTATGGGATTATCGATAGTGTTTGAGGGTGTGTTTATTCTTCGGAGAATGGGAGGAGTTTATCGTTTGGTTCGAATGTGGGCCATCCTTGTGTTGAGCATACTTCCATGGCGGCGAGGAGGAGGGCTTTGTGTTCGACGTAGGGTGCTGCGATAATTTCACCAAATCGGTGGTGAATATCTTCGTTTGGTTTTTGGGAGATTTCTTTCCAATTTTCGTGTGTTTTTGTTTTGCAACCGATGGTAAGGGTATCGGGTGTGGCGATGATGTGGTGTTGGTATCCGAGGATAAAGAGTATTCCGGTGCCCTTTAGTGAAATTTGTTTAATGTTTGCGGTGTGGAAGTATTTGATATTTTGCATATACGCGCCTTGAAATGCGGTGTATTTGAGTATGGTTTGTGCGAAGTTGGCACCTTGGAGATTGGATCGTTGGAGGGCCGTTCCGTGTAGGTTGGCGGAGCGAAGGCTTGCTTCTTTGAAGTTGGCACCTATGGCTTGGAGATTTTCGAGGTTTGCTTCTGTGAGTAGTGCGTGGGAGAAATCGGCACCCGTCGCAGTGGCGTAAGTAAAGTTTGTCTGGTAGCATGTGGCGGATTGGAGGGATGCGTTGTGGAGTTTTGAGTGGGAGAGGTTGAGTTCGGAGAGGATTGCGTTTCGGAGGTCTGCGTATTGTAGGTCGGCTCTGATAAGGACTCTAGGGTTTGGTAGGGATTGAAAGTCAGACCCTTGGAAGTCGAGTGGTATTTTGAGTTTATGGAAGAGATGTCCTGCTCTATTCCATAGTTTAGCCTGCGTGAGGAAGGTTGCGAGGGCTTCGGGTGTTTGTGGTATTTTAAATCGGTTTTTGTCTGTTTTGTCGATACTGCAAAAGATATTCCATATAATTTGGGGTGAGATTCCGCAGGTTTCCATGTATTTTCGAGTGAGGTATGTGCGTTTTTTTGTCATGTATGTGATCCTTGTAAGTGTGTGTTTATATTTCTTATTCTTCGTTATCGTTGGGCCATCCGATAGATTCGGAGTGTTTAATGAGTGCGAGGATGGCGTCTTTGATGGGTAGTAATCGATTCACATCGATGCTAGAGAACTTACTTCGGAGGACAATTTCGGAGAGTTCGGCGATATGTTTCCATTCTTGGTTGGAGTGTGTTTTGCATCCGATTTGTGTTTCGGTTGGGTTGATGATGCAGCGGTACCCATCAATTTCGAGAATGGTGATGCCTGTGCCTGTGAGTAGGGCGAGGCGGAAGATGGCTTGGCGCATATTATTTGCGCCAAAGAAGGATGTGTATGCGCAGTTGGTGTGGGAGAAATTGGCTTGTGAGAGGATGGCGTGTTCCAGGTTAGCTTGTGAGAGGTCGGCCCATGTAAAGTCAGCTTCGGTGAGTCTGGCGTGTTTGAAGTTCGCTTGGTGACATGAGGTGGATCGAAGGTTGGCACCACTGAGGTTGGCACCACTGAGGTTAGCACAAGGGAGGTTAGCGCCACTGAGGTTGGCATCACTGAGGTTAGCGCCACTAAGGTCAGCATGGGTGAGGTCTACACGAGAGAGGTCGAGTCCGTCGAGGTTAGCGTAACTGAGGTTTGTGTATAGAAAATTGGCGAGGACGTCTTCTTGTGAGAAGGCATGATTGGAGAGGTCGATGGGTATTTTAAGTTTTTCGAGGAGAATAGTGATGTGGGGGACGAACTGTTCAATGGTTTTGAGGAGGGCGATCCATTTTTCGGGGGTGTCGGGGAGTCGGAAGCGGGATTGTTTTTCTTTGCCAAGTGCTTTGAAGATTTTGTCGATGATGTGGGGTGATATGTTGGTTTCCATGTACTTTCGGGTGAGGTATTTCCGTGCGGCCATGGGTGATTCCTTATGGGTGGATTGGTGGGTTATTGATAAGAAGAAACGCTTACTCTGGAGGAGAAAGGAAAGCATTTACGTGTATTTATTGTTTTATTTGTGTGATGTGGGGGAGGTGTGGGGTATTGGGATGGGGTCTTGGTGTGGGGTATTGGGATGGGGTATTGGGATGGGGTCTTGGGATGGGGTCTTGGGATGGGGTATTGGGATGGGGTCTTGGGATGGGGTCTTGGGGGGTTTAGATGGGGATGGACATTGTTTCGATGATGCGTTCGGGATGTGTTTGTTCGGGTATGGTGGGAAAGAGGGATTGTGGATGGTAGGGGTTGTGTATGGGGCAGATGGGTGTAATTTCGTCGCAGAAGATAGTGCCGGGAGGGGTCGTAGTGGCTTCGAGGTAGGTGGTGGGTATGATGGATATAGGTGGTAAGTTTCCGGAGTTTGCCTTAAAGCTTGGGTAGGCTCCTTCGGTAGTGACTCTGTTCCAGAACTTTCGTATCTTCTCTGAAGATATATATATGGATGCGGCGGTGGGTAGGAGCGATGAAAGTTTAGCTTTTACGAGCCATAGTTGTTTGTATATAGACCAAGAAAAGAGATTGCCGCAGAAAGGTTCAGAAAAGACTACAGCAGTAGGGGGTGAAAAGACTCCAGCGGCTATAGGTGTGGTGAAGGCAAAGAGGGGGGGGCGTTGGTGTGGGGTGGGGTGGTTTTTGTATTGGGTGAGTACATTGCTTGGTAGGATATGGGAAAGGATAAGATGGGGCTTCTGGTACCAGAAAATGTATCATAGTAGCTGGAGAGTTGTCGTCCCAATCGTTTTTCGTTTTCGACATGGGATGATGTGAATGTTTTGTTTTGAGTTTCTGGGTAACGTGTATGGAGTAGTTTGTAGGCGTAGATGATGCCTTCTTGTGGATCAATGATGTGATGTTCAGGAATATAGTAGGGCTGTGGATTGTATGGGTTCTTTTGGGAGAATGGGAACTGGAAGAGGAAGAGGAACTTGTGAAGATCCCTATTTTTGCTTTCATGTTTTGTCATGATGGTTCTCACTGGGGGGATAGTGTGGGGTTATTTGAGTCGGGGTGATATGGGTTGTGTAGAGGTTCGATGAGTTCGACGGAGTGGCAAAAGAGAGTGCCGGGTAGTGGGGATATGGTGTAGGGTGTTTGATTGAATTGGGATGCTCTATTTCGTTGGAGGTCGAGGAGTGCGATGCCTTCCTGAGATGTAATGATGGGGAAAAGGTCTAGGGGATTTTCTACATCTGTTTTAGATAGACGTGTCGATTGAGATGGACGAATGTATTTCTCTGCGTATGGAGGTTCATTAAAGATGGCATGTAGAGCAGACCAGAATGCGTCGAGGTCGCTTACGTAGGCATTGACTGCGGTAGCGGTGGGGAGGAGTTGGGAGAGTTTGACTTGGACTTTCCAGAGTTGTTTTGTGTGTGTCCAGGAGTGGATTGATTTATCTCGATAGAGGGTGGTTGGGGGGAAGGAGTAGGCGGCAGCGATGGGGGTAGTGAAGGCGAATAAGGGGGGCTTGTCGGTGGCGACGGTCGGTTGACTAAGGCTGTATGTGGTGGAGTAGGACTGCAGGGAATATCGAGAGAGGGTGGAGTATAGATACTGGAGAGATTCGTTTGATTCATCGGTATCACTGTGGACGTTGGGAGGAGCGGATAGAAGAGAAGATTGAAATGTGTCACTGCGAAGATGGGATGGTGCAAAGAATTTGTAGGCGAAAGTGGTTCCTGTTTTTTCGTTGATGATGTGGTCTTGGGGTATTTCGAATGGGTTATATGAGTAGGGTGGGGAGAGTCCCTTAGAGATGTCGAGGATATATTGATTGTCTCTTCTGGTGAGTGTCATGGCCATTGTCCTGTTTTGCTATGTTATAAATCTTTAGAGTCTAAAGATTACTGTGGGAATGCTTGTGAGCCGTGGGTGGTGAGAATTTCGGAGAGATGAGTATCGGCGTTGAGAAAGAATTGGGGGATGGTGTCATGTTGTGGTGTGTATATGACGATGGGGTAGTTGAATTTCTTAATGAGTCGTTGAATGGTTTTTTGGGCTTGTCTTGTTTGTAGGTGTTGTGTGTCTTCTGTATGTATTTCGATGCACATGAGTCTGAATATTTCTGTGCTATTTTCTTGTGCTAGTTCGAGGAATCCGATGGATGTGAGAAATTTTGTTTTATCGGGTCGAGAAGAAGATTTGCGAAAAACGCTGGGGAAGAGGAGCCATCCACACAGGTATGTGGAGCAGGATTGTGGTCTATTTTCGTAGACAGTGCATCCTTCGCAGGAGGAGTGGTCACCGGAGAAGTGTGGGCATGGGGAGAAGGGTGGTTTTACGAAATCGTCAACTTGGTTGGAGGGGAAGAGTTGGGATGTAATTTCTTCTTTCTTGGTATCAGAGAGGTTGGGGGCATTTTGGATGGTGTCGCATACTATATTTTCTTTGATGGATGGATGGTGGCAGCAGAGGGAGCAGGTGCCGCACTTTCGGTGTACGTTGTTTTGGTATTGGGGATCTCCCCATTCGCCGGGGAGTTCGAAGTCGTGGAAGAAGTCGAGTGGTTTCATTGGTATTGTGGTGGCTCCAGTATATTGTCGAGAGATTAGGAGAAGCGTGGGGTCATTTTTATGTATTCATCGAAAGGTGGGGTGTTGGGGGTGATGTTCCAAGAGGGGGGAGGAGTAAAGGGGGCACATCCTTTTTTCTCGTTGATGAAGTCCCAAAAGATGTAGATGGGTGTGAGGCAGGAAAAGTATCCTCTTGGGAGTAGCTCATAGTCTTCGGGAACATCGATACTGAGATTACGGGCGAGTGTTTCTCCGGACTCTCCAACGATATTATGGATGGAGTAGTGGGTCCTGGTTGTCCCATCTTCGTATGTTTCAATACTTTCTATAATTCTAGCAAAGATGACCGGGGAGCCTGTGAGTTCTGGGTATCCGATGCGCTTTGCTCCTGCGATTGTGAGTGTTGCGACTCCCCATACGTGGGGGTATTCTGTGTCTTTCCATTCCGTTGTCATGTGGTTTCTTCCTTTTTCTTCATCATGGGTTCGGGCCATCCGATATTTCGACAGTATTCCATGATTTGATAGAAGAGTTCTCGGTGAGGCCATAGTTGGTGTCCACCGAGATGTGAGTAATAGTCTTCGACTTCTTCTGGGGTTAGAGATTGCCAGTACTCATGCTTTTCGGAGTTGCATCCGATGTGAAGTCTGTCTGGCGTACAGAGAACGGCTCGCCCAGAGATGCAGGCAACAAGCAGTCCTGTTTCTTTTAGATTGGCTTGACCGAAGATGGCTTCGGAAAGAGACAGACTTGTTTGAAAGGATGTTTTTTGAAGAAGGGCGTAGCGGAAGTCTGTTCGGAACATATACGACTTGGGGAAAGAAGAACCATAGACAAGCGCTTCTTCAAGTCGCGCCTCCATAAAGTTACATGCGATGAACCTACAGTGGTTTAGATGAATGTCGACCATTTGGGTCATTAAGAAGTCGGCTTCCTCGAAGACCGAATCACTCATATTCCCGTGGCTCAGGTTGGCCTCTGTGAAGTTTGTTCCTTTCCCCTTGCAACCCAGGAATGAGCGGTGTGTGAGGTTCATTCTCCAGAATGATGCGTTATCGAGAATGGCACCATCGAAGGCTTGGATTTCGGGGTCATCTTTATTGAGTTCTTCATAAAAAAGAATCCCCGATAGATCGACCGGGATTTCCAGTTTTTTAAACACAGAACAAAGCCGCGGTCGTCCGAGGGAGGCTGCAGCTTTGAGGTATGCCAACCATTCTTCAGGTGTGTTGGGTAGTCGGAATCTTTCTTGTTCTTCTTTGCCTGCGGCTTGGAATATTCTGGTAATGGTAAGAGGTTGTATTCCTTTTTTCTCCAGAAACTTTTTGGTTAAAAAGATTCGTTTCTTTTTCATCTAGATATTCCTCTTAGTGTTTAGTTGGTCAATGCCTTAAGTCTCTGTGTCAGGCCAATGATTGATAGGATGCGGAAGTTCTGTAGTGATGGAGTGATGAGGAGGTGTTGTGGTGGCAAAGATGAGAGGCCACCCAAGTCGCAGGCGTCTGCGTATAGTTTTGACAGTCACAAGGCATCGGGAGTCACGAGCCCACTCGCTTATCATTTTTGTTTCACCCCATAGAGAAAATAATGTTTTGCGCTTTATTTCTCGATATCTTCTGACTTTCTTTTTCTTTCGTCTTGCTCCAACAGGGGTGGTAATCGCGGTTTCAAAATCCCACTTGCCTATGGCAATTCTTGAGTACAGACACGAGTATTTAACAAGACATCTTAGGTCTTCGGACCATTCGCGGATAGTTTTGGTTTCTCCCCACAAGCTAAAAATCAAAGGAGATCTTGTTGTGTCGGGAGGAGTTGATATTGCTTCTTCGGGTGAGACATTTCGGTTTATTATTCGATCGTATAGAAGTGATATTTTGTCTGGTTTGCATCTTGGATCTTCGATCCATTCTTGAAAGGTTTTTGTTTCTCCCCATGCAGTTATGAAATGGGATGGGATTCTGGTTTTGCCGGTTTGTCCATAGAGATTATTGTGAACGTGTCTGTATTGTGTGGTTGAGTCTTTGCGCACGAAGATATCCTCTAGTTATGTGGTTTTTTTTATGGGGATAAATTTAGAGGTATCTGTGTAGAGGAGCAGGGGGGTTGGTTTCGTGGCCTTTGCTCACTTCGCCGATTGAAAATGACAATTCGGGTTGTTCTTCATCTTGGTCGTTTATGGATTTTTCGCGGTAGACGATGAATTCTTTTCGTGTGTTGCCGAGTTGAATCCAAATATGAAATGTATTTTCCGATATTTGTTCGGGGGCTTTAGAAACGATGGCTACGGACAAGATGTTTTGTTTGCTTTTTCGGGTGAAGGTTTCGTATTGGTCGAGTGCAAGATCCTTGGATCCGTAGAGTCCGATGTGAGTGTCGGGTCTTGGTATTTGTGGTCGAATAAAGAAGAGAATGAGTCCTTCGTCGATGATAGCGTTTCCAAGTTTTTTGGCCGCTTTGATGACTTCTGTAACAAAGATCTTTTCGGAAAGAAAAGGGATTTTGAGAAGCATTGCTTCTGATTCGGTGCTTGTGAAGGTGTCTTCCATGGTTCTTCCTTTTTTATTAAAGAGAGGGCGCAAGAGGACATAAGTTCACTTGTCCTAGTAACGAATTCGCTAAGAAAGGAACGAAAGCATTTACGTAAAAACAGGAATCATATTTTTACAATAGAGAATGGATATATAAATGATATGAGTTTTCGATTGAAAAATCTTTAGATTCTAAAGATTTTCTACATTGGTTCCATCGTGTAATCCACGAGAGGAATGACGAGAATGGATCTTCTGCCGAAATATATAGGGCTTGGTTCGTTATGATATTCGAGGTGTCGCATAGTAGCGCAGATGGGTTGGGAGTCGAGTTCTACGGATGTCATGAGAACTATTGTTTGAAATACGCCATGGTCTGGTTCACCTCTAAGTGTGGACATCCATCTTCTTGCGGAGCCTTCTATTATGTTTTCTATGTTTGTTGCCAGCGCTACTTCTATGAGGGTTTTCTTACTTGTGGCCGCAATTTCCGCATGAAACATCACAAGGAATTGTCCTGTGAAAATTTCTGTTTGCGGTTCATTGAGAAGCCTCCACTCATACTCTGGGTGGACTTCTTCTATTTCTTCGGAATGGAAAGGAAGATAGAATGGAATATCTCGCAAAATCATACTCATATCACCAATACCAAAGAGTTACTGCAATTATTGCAAATAGAAGCTATCTATGCTTCTAAAAGAATTCCCCGTTTTGTAGACTTTGCAGTAATTCGAGCGCGGGTGCAAGATCCTTGGCAGTGTGTATGCTTCCGCCCGTGTTCATCGCGAGATACCATTGCACAACTTCTAGCTCTGTTTCGAGGTTGTTTACATTCATTCTAAACTTTGGGGTAATCATTCCCAAACGTCCCTCATACTCACTGAAGTAGGAGCCAAAAGCAGGAATATGGCCATCTAAAAAGTCTAGCACAGCCATGAGTCTCTGTTTCCCATCAACAATCTCCAGAGGGCTACTTGTCCCTTCTTGACCCCTTTTGTCCCAGTCCCTGCAGTTCCAATAAATTTGGTCGCCGCCGACACCATCCCGCAATTGAAACTCAACAAAAGCAATCTTTTGCTCTACCGTCCAAACATAGCCGCGCTGATAGGGAGGGTTCATTTCAAGTGGGAACCATCCATCTCCTGTTAATGTTTGGATGGACTGTCTCAAATATTCCCATGAGACATCGATTGCATATCTTGCGACAGGAAATTTATCGATGGATTCAAAACAAGTTTTTGGGTTATTGGGGAAGAAGTGGGGATGTGTTTCTCTTAGGTTGGAGAATGTTTCTCGTTCGGGGTGTAGTGCTTTCTCGAGGGCTTCAAAGTTGCGTTCTTTTTGTTTAAGCCAAGCCATCGCCTTCTCTCTGTCGATGCGCTGCTGTTCTTTCTTAGCAAGATGTTCGGATGATAGAATTATATGTTGACAATATCGACAAGTCTTACTTCCATCCCCAAAGTAGGGATAGCCATTGGATACATATAAACCTTTCTTATTGCATTCGGGACATTGTTCGAATCGTTTTCCCATTATAGTTTCCCCCAGTAACGAGCATCTCGATGCTGTATGTGTGATGATCTTAGACTTTGTAGAGCCAATCTATCATTGGAAGACAGGCGTAGAATTAGTCTTCCAGGCAAATATTTATCTGGAATTTCTTTTCCCAAAGCCAGACATTGTTTGGCATATGAGTCATATAGAGACCTTATTCGGCTTGATCCGATTGTCTCCCAAATACATTGTCCTACTAGATCCAAAAATATTCTTTCTGCTCTTGATTCTTTTTTGCTTAATAAGCGCACAATTCGACTCCTAGCAATCTTTAGACTCTAAAGATTTTATGCCACCTGTGGGTATTCCAAAATGTTCTTCTATCTTCTCGATGTCGGGACATTGGGCAGTTAGCGATTTATATTCTAGAAGCGCAAACCATCCTTGATTTACAAAACCGACAATAGGGTCTTTGGGGGAAATGAGAAGAAGGATGCCCTTTTTGTTTTCTTCGTGTTTATACGAAACATACCCGGAGTAAAAAGAATAATAAAAAGCACTCTCTGTAACCTGATCCAATATTTGAGATCTATGTACAGGTTCCTTGCTTTTTCGGAGACTATCTAGAACTATTAATACATCGATGGGACGATTTAGCTTAGATCGCACAGTAATGACACGACTCGTTTCCATGACTTATAAACCCCTTAATTCTTGTTTCTAATATAGAAAAAGAGACGAGACAGAGATAAGAAGAAAAGAATGCAAGAAGAAGCAAGCAAAGAAATAGAGATATTACTCATAGATGATGATGAGGATGATGTTTTCTTTATAGAGACATCTTTTCAAAGAAAGATAAAAAACAACATATTGATCGCGAGAGATGGACAAGAAGGCATTGATATACTAATGAAGAAAAAGGGAGAGAGTTGCCTCCCTGATATAATTCTTCTCGATATCAATATGCCAATAATGAATGGCTTTGAATTTCTTCAAATCGTAAAGCAAGATCCAGAATTTAAAATGATCCCAATCATAGTTCTAACATCATCAAGTGCGGACGAAGATGTTATAAAAAGCTATAAATTACATGCAAATGCTTTTTTAAGAAAACCTGTTTCTGTTGTTGATTTCATGGAGGTAATAGAAACTTTTTCAGAGTTTTGGATTAAACTAGTAAGGCTTCCAAGTATGTGTGGCCGAATTTGAGAAGGAAACAGAATTCGTCTACTCTGATGATTGTTACTATTGAACTCTCAGGTAAAAAAATGAATTATCTACATCAAGAATTAATTCAGAAACTTCAAGAAGATCAAAGAATTTTTGATTTTCTTTGTGAGGGTTCTCTGGATGGTGTCTGGTACTGGGATCTCACCGATAATGAAAACGAATGGATGAGTCCAGAGTTCTGGAAAACATTGGGATATGATCCCAATACAAGAGAGCATAAGGCGTCGGAGTGGCAAGATCTAATTTTTGCAGAAGACTTAGAAACTGCTAATATTTTGATGCAAGAATCTATCAATAATCCTGATCGTCCCTGTTATCAACAGGTGGTACGATATCATCACGCAGACGGTGGGACTGTTTATATTCGATGTCGGGGTTATGTGGTTCGAGATAACGACGGAAATCCTATACGAATATTGGGTGCTCATAACGATTTAACGAAAGAGTATCAACTCAATAACCGTCTACAGCGACAATGCGACGACTTGAAACAGCTTGCTTATTCTATAAGCCATGACTTGCGTGCTCCTCTTCGAGCTATTTGCGGATACTTGGGTTTCTTAGAATCTTCCCTACAAAGTCCGGAAGATCAAGAAATATATAAAAAAATAATAGCATCATCCGAGAGACTTTCAGGATTGTTAGATTTTCTTGTATCCTATTCTCGTATAGATTTATTAGACAGTGTAGAGACATCAGAAAGTGTTGATTTGGGAGATATTATTGCGGATGCAATAACAGACTTAGACATGAAGTGCTGCGCATCTATTTCTTTTAGTAGAAAGATGTCAGTGGATTCGAATAGAAGCATTCTATACTCTGTCTTCAGTAATATTCTAGATAACGCAAAAAAATATCAAAGCCCTAATAGAAAGCTCGTGGTTTCTGTAGACATAAAAAAAGAAAGAAACTTCGTTATTCTTTCTTTTACAGACAATGGAATCGGAGTGCGAGAGAAAGACAAAGAGAAGGTTTTTCAAATTCTACAGCGCTTGCATCATAGATCTTCGATACCCGGAGATGGGATGGGACTGGCTCTCTCTAGAAAAAAAATAGAGCTTTTGGGTGGGAGTATAGATTTTATCTCTACATATGATGAAGGATCTACTTTCTTTGTAAAGATCCCTATTGTCTAAATTTCGTCTAGGGCAGAAGCGCAACATCATTCCAAAATGCGAAGATACTTTTTATTATTTTTCTAAATAGAGATGGTGCAATGGGTCTTTCAATGAATGCATTAGCACCGGCTATATAGCTTCTCAAAACATTTTGTGCTATCCCGGTGTTTGCAAGAACAAGTGTGGGGATTGCTTGGATGATATCGTTTAGATTTGATTTTGCATCAAGAAAATCTAAACCATCCATTATAGGCATATGCAAGTCTAAAAGGATTAGATTGGGGAGGTCTTTTCTGGGGAGTTCCAGGAGCAGCGCAATTGCTTCCTCGCCGTGCTCAGCGTGCATGATAATAATAGAAGAATCAAAGTCATGAATGAAAGTCTCGAGTATCTCTCTATCAATTGGATTATCATCAACAAGAAGCAAGCGCATGGGAAATCCATATACATGACAGTGAATCTATTCTCGTCGCTCTGCAGTCTCTTGAATGACGGTAGTGAGGCGTTGCTCAAGTGGAACTAGTTTTGCATCAAGAGTTCTTTCGACTTCGTGAGAAACAAGGCGAGAGAGTTCTAGCCGAGTATCATTCAAACTCCGGGCGGATCGCTGCTCGGATGCCTTAATGTCTCCTCGCAGTCTTTCCTCTGATGCTCTGATTTCACCTTGTGTTTCTTCTATTTTTTTCAATCCATGAGGAAGAGTTTCTGAGAGTGTTTCGTTCTGTTTTGCGACTTGGTCCACTAGGCCATCTTTTCTCTCACCTGTATCTTCATCTTGGACTCCTTCTACGATAGCTCTAAGGTTCTTGACTTCTTTCTCAAGTTGTTCGACTTTTTCTGGTGATGCGATCATCTCTGTTACCTTTTTGTAAAATCGTCTAGACCACCAAATAAAAAGACCTGTAGCAAGGGGTCCAATGAGCCAGCTATATGTGTTGATGATCTTTAAGAATGAAGACATAAATAAGACTTGGGTTTTCATTGTCTCTCTCCGACAGAATACAGATAATTTATATCAATAACAAGCAAAGACAATAGTATTGATAAGGTCTCTGCTTGTTATTCAGAAATAGCAAAAAAAAGACCACTTTGTCTATTTAGAAATATGTGCAAAACACCCGATTCTTCTATGTTTTTATTGATATATTCCTTGAGTATAAATTGTTTATTATTAGGGTATAAACATTAAATGTTCTTTTATTTTCACAAAGTCATCCATTTCAACAGAATCTATAATAAATAGTTCCAGTACTCGGAGTGCTGCGATGCAAGATGCGCGGGGTATTTTAGATGCAAAACCAAAACTCAATTCTCTTTGTTTTTCAGAATCCTGGAAGATGGCGATGTATTTCCCTCTCTCATGATTTATTTGATAAAGATGAAAGAGGAAATTAAATCCTTCCATTTTTGAGATAAGAACCTCCCATGCAGAAGCATCACTGGCCCAATAAGGCATCCTATGCCATCCTTGATGGATTCTCCCTTCCCATTCTCCGGGAATTCTAATCGCAGGGTCAAAAGAGGAGTCGTCGACCTCATACCCAAGCAAATCACGCGAGACTAATTTACTTAGGTCTTTGAGTGATATGATATTGAGGTCAATCATTTCAGATACTCTTTTAAGAATTCGTGATCTCTGGGGTCGAGGGCGACTTTATAGTCCAGTGTTATTTCTTCGTGGGTGTTTATATCGCGTAGGGCAATGATTTTATTTCCCTCATCTTTAACATTTGGATTGTCGGAGTGGTTTATAAATTGTGACCCATCCGTATACATTATAAAAAATTCGCCATCGACTTCTGTCCATTTCTTTATCTTTACAGTGTTTTCTTCTCCCAAAGAAGCAATGAGACCTAACCATTCATCCTTTGTCATAATGAGACAAGATTCTGATGAGAATTGCCATATCGCTTCTCCGCAGATAACGGGTGTGGATGTAAAGAGACCAAGTCCATGGACAGAAGAGTGCTTTATATAATGCGAGATGAAAAGCAAGGATGAGTCCTTTTTTATAAAAATCTTTAGAGTCTAAAGATTTTATTTTTTTGTATTTGTGGATATTTATCAAGAGAACGTCTAAAGAAATAAATAGAAGAAGAAAAGTTTACTGTGATATATTCGGCGCAAATGCAGTTTTTTTTCTGGCAAAACATGTGACATGCGAGAAATAAGAAAATGGGTAAAGCCTCCACTAAGCTCTATAATGAAGAAACACTGAAATCTCTAGGGACTGCTCCACTGCCTTGGGAAACACAAGATCAATTAGCCAAAGCTGCGTTTGGAGTATCAGGAGGCGCAGATCCCACCCCAACGGAATTCTCACCAAGTTCCGAAGCTTCTGCAGAACCACATAGTCCCAGCCTCCAGGGGAAAAACGAACGGCTGTCAAATCCATATAGTGAGGGGGCATCTAGTCTTGGATCATACAGTGAATCTTCTTCTCTAGATTCAGAACGTCAACACAGTGAAAAAGAACAAACAGAGCCCAGAGATCGATACAGAATATATTCGCATGATCATCCAGTAAGTGATTCTCGACATTCCTTTGAGTTTGAACCAACCGATATAAGAGTCAGCAGAGATTATCATGGACGTCTTGGTGATGTATTCAGAGATAGGTCTTTTTCGGGCAAGGATTCGACTACTGCATTCGGAGATTTTGGTACCAGTCACTCCCGAGATCCCAACGTAGCTCCTTCTTTATCCCACGAAGGTATTCAGACACCACATACTCCAGCCCACAAACAACAACAGCATCAAGAACCCGTTGTACACTCACCTGCGCCGCCGACAAATAAACAAGTTCCTCAACAGGAACAAGCGACACGCGGAGCTAAAGAATCTCTTGTAAATCAAACACCCTTCGGTCCTAGAACACCAAAAAATCCACATGCAAACTATAGAGTTCGCTTGGACGAGGGTGTGCAGAGTCCAGATCACCACAAAGTAAGCTTTATTGACAGTTTCGATGGTGGAATAGATCCAGAAAGAAGATCTCGAGAAGATGAAGATATAATGCATCATTTGCTCGAGATGAACGACGAGTATGGTGTTCCAAAAGCACAACTTCTTGGAGAACAAAGTCGAGTAAAAGGAGAAGCAAGAGAAGGTTCTCCTGTGCCTCGTTTATCACCACACGTACAAGATCGAATTCAACAGGCGTCTCAGGGACAAGGGCCTACCTCAAACGAGCCCTCCGCACCCACTCCAAACACTCCTTTTGCACCCACTCCAAACACACCCAGAGCAACTCCAGTTGCCCAGCACAACGATCCTTTTGGTGGACCAGTTCCAAGCCCCGATGGTCTCCCAAGAGAACCAGCTACAGATGTTTCCACGGAACGCCAGCTTATAATGGATGCTGGTTTGGAAGAGTCTCGTCGGCGAAGGTCAACAGAGCCTTTGAGCAGACAGACAGTGCCGCAACCAGATCCATCAAATACCCCAATAGAGAACTTAGCAGCACGACAGCGAGACCCGATTGCTGCACCATCAGCGCCTAGTCCTAATCCACACGAGGAGTGGAAAAGAAACAGAGAGGCGCAGGGAACAGGACCATTACAAATACGTCCGGGGCAGAGCATCCAGGTCCCAACGCCGGAGCGACTGCAACAAGAAAATCCACATACTAATTTGAGTCCAAATCTCCCTAATGTTCCTGGTGACTTGAGTCCATACTCGTCGTTCATTCAGAATATTCCCCAACAGACACAGGTGAATCCAGAAGTCCCCCAGCAAACACAAGTGAACCCTGGGATTCCCCAATATCCAAAAACTGATCCTGGAGTTTCCGAAGAGACAGAAACCAATCCTGGAATCCCCCAACAGACACAGGTGAATCCAGGAATCCCTCAACCAGCCCCAAAGCAAGACCCAATGGTTCCCATTGCTTCGAAAGTTTTGGAAGGAATGTTTTCTGGTGATTCACATTTTGATCGGGTCCATAAAAATCCGGAGTTGAAGGCAAGACTAGATTCTTTGCAATCTAGATTCCAGCAGCAGATGAAAAGACAGGAGGAAGCCCATGGGTCTAATATTCCGCAGGAAGTACAAGATCGCATCTTGTTGGAGACTTACAATGCGGCGGACGAAATAAATAGGGAGTCTTACGAGCAACAGTCTGGAGGAAATCCTTTTGCACCAGTTGATTCGACTCAAGCTCTTTCTGGACAAAAGCAACCTCAAGAACAGTTTGAACAAGTTGATCCGACTCAAGCTCTCCCCGGACAGAAGCAACCTCAAGAACAGTTTGAACAAGTTGATCCGACTCAAGCTCTCCCCGGACAGAAGCAACCTCAAGAACAGTTTGAACAAGTTGATCCGACTCAAGCTCTCCCCGGACAGAAGCAACCTCAAGAACAGTTTGAACAAGTTGATCCGACTCAAGCTCTCCCCGGACAGAAGCAACCTCAAGAACAGTTTGAACAAAGGGAGAGGGCACCTGGAACATTAACTAGAGACAATAATTCTTCTGCGGCTGGGTCGGCGGAACAAGTAAATACAAACAACGATTCTCCTGCAGTGCAAGCAAGGAATGAACGTAGGCGTTTCAGAGAAACCACCGGATATCTCGACGTTCTTTTTAATAATGAAGAAAGTTTTCCGCATGTATATAATAACGCGGAAGCACGGGAACAAATACAAGGTCTCAAGAGAGAGTGGTATAGAGAACTTAACGAGAACATGAACCCTGACCCTGAAATAGGACTCCCCATAGAAAAATACAAAGAAATAACATACAGGATACACCAACAAGCGAGTGAAATAGAGAGAAAGGCGAGTGAGGGGGCACAGAATGCTCCTGGGAATCCTTTTGCGCCTGTCCAAGAAAGCGGGTTCGGGGGAGAGCAACAACCTTCTCAAACTCGGGAATGGAAAGACAATATAAATGAACAACTTTACAGTGGAACTCAGGATGGTACTTCCTTGGGCGAAGCCCCAGAGCCAACATTGCGGGACAGTAATCCGCCCAACAACTCTGTCAATACACAAGCATATCAGGGAAGCCCTATTCAGTCTTCAGAGTCAACGCAAACAAATTTAGGATTTGCTCCGACTCCTTTTGCTCCACAGACTCATCCTTCTACTCCATTTGCACCATCGACGCTATCACAAACTTCCGATACGCAAGGAGGAGCAACTTCACCAGGACAAGCCCCTCCAACTGCTCCACAATCAATTTTAGAATTGTCGGATGATCAAAGAATCTCCGATACGCAGGGAGGAGCAACTTCACAAAGAGAAACAAATCAAAACGAAAACAGCTTGCAATTCCAATCAATGGAGACAGGGCAACGCGGCAGTTCTGAAGATACTCATTTAGAACCATGGGAAAGTCCGTTTTGGAATGATGTTGATAGTGGCGCAAGTGGCACAGGATCTGAAGAAGGGACACGATCTGGACATCCTTCTTCTCAGAACCCGGATGCACTCCAATTCCAATCCAATGAAAAGACAAAAACAGTTTCTCCGAAGAAGATAGCAGAAGCACAAAGTGCAGAGTTTGACCCTCCGGGACCAGAACAACGCACTGATACATATCCGGGGTCTCCTGGGTCTTCTTCCGACAACAAGACAAGTGAGGCCACATTAGATCAAATAATTGGGGAAGAAAATATCGATTCTCCTGGGTCTTCTTCTTTCGAAGAACAGACACCTGCAGGAAAGGTAAATCCTCAAGATCTGCATAGTCTTTGGAATGACGAGAGAAACCTAAGAAGTCTCCAACAGGCCAATCCTGATGCCCATAGAGAGTTGATGGGTCTCAAGCAAAAATTCAATGAAAGCTTGAGACGTCTTAGCCAGGAACATGGAGGAGAAGCACCAGATACTGCAGTTCAACAACTCATGAAACCGATGTTGAAGCAGGCGCAAAACATCTATAGACAGACTTATGGAGACAACGCATTCCAGGCTGGTTATGGAGAGGATGAGCAAAAACAATCTCCTTGGGGACATATAGATCTTGAAGGTGCCGCAGATGTTCTGGGAGAAGATTATTATCTTGGAGAAGAGGTTTCTCCGGGGACTTCTGGATCTCCGAGTTCTTCTGAAGGACCTATAGAGAACGAGGGTCTGCATTTTCCTAAAGTTAGCAATATGCCAAATGTTCACGAAATGCGTGAACAAGGTGGCTTTGCGGGGCAACCCAGCTTGGATTTAGGAAAAGAAGACAAAGACTTTCTTTTTGATGTGGCACCTGCTCTAGAAAACTTGATTTCTTCTGCTCAGAGTCCTGAAGAGAAAAAAGTTTTCGAGGAGATGCAAAGTAGACTGTCGTATATTCAACAGAGACAACCCGCTAGTAAAAACTCTCCAATGACTCTTTCTCCTCGTGAGCAAGAGCAGTTGGATGAAGCGAAACAAATTTGGAACGTCGCGCAAAGTAAAATTCCTGGATTGAGTGATCGTATGTCGGATGTTTCTGGTATACAAGATTTATCAAATACCGGGGAGCATGCTCAGATTGGTCAATTGGCTCCGGTGGGAAGAGGAAATCAAGCACAACCTTCATTCGACTCTAGCTCAACGCCGCAACAATTTCAGCCTTTTGTTGATCATGGGTCGCTACCAAAAAGATCGTCGGGTGCTAAACTCGAAAGAGACTTACAAGAAGCGCAAATGCATGATTTTTTCCATCCAGTAGATAAGCTGGATGGAGAAGAGAAATCTTTTCTTGATATGGATAGTTCTCATTTTGAGAGGCTTCGTGAAGGGGGTCTCGATGAGGAGCAAGGTGAAATCCTTGATAATGTAGAAAGGGTGGCTTCTGAATTCAAGAGGATTGTGGAAGAGAAGGGAGGTCTGTCTCAATTTGAACGGGTACAGATGGGTGAATATAAAAAAATATGGGATCAGTTTAAGAAGCTAAATCCAGATGTTTTAGAAAATGCAGGATTCAGTGAGAATGATGCGAAGCTTTTTGATGATGGAATGCCAGGGAACCTAGTCGATCAAAAAGAACAAGACGTTTCTCCTAGAGCGTTTGCCGATACGGATATGATGGACAATTCTGCGTTTGCGGATACAGGTGTAATGGAGAGTCCATTAGGAGAAGATTCTAAGGATCCTGCTCTTGCTTCTGCTCCAGAAACAAAAGAAATTGCATCTCTTCTCGAGTCTGGACAAATGAGTCATGAAGAGATGTCACATCTCAGAGATGGACTTCTTGAAGAAACAGATTTAGAGCATCCCGATGATTTTTCAACTGAGCAGCGCAATGAGCTAAAGCGCAGAATAAAAGAAGCGCATGGGAATAAACAGAGATTACAGGATAGAAGAGAGCAACCATCGAATAATAGGTTATACCGAGATGAAGCTCCTTCGGATAACGTGAGTCATCAAACTCAGATCTTGGGCGACCTTCATCAAGCATTACGTAGAGAAACAGAAGAAGCAGAGAAGAGAGGAGCTTCGCAAGAAGAAATTAATCAAATAAAAAAAGATTACAATGCCTTGATGATAAGAACACAGAATAGTTTATCAGGATCTTCAAATCCAACAAATCTAGGAACCGCGCCAACTCCTCAAATAAAAGCAAGAGAGGAAGACACACAGGTCTCTAGTCGTCCAGAAGAAGACACACAGGTCTCTAGTCGTCCAGAAGAAGATACACAGGTCTCTAGACGTCCCGAAGAAGACACACAGGTCTCTAGACGTCCCGAAGAAGACACACAGGTCTCTAGTCGTCCCGAAGAAGACACACAGGTCTCTAGTCGTCCAGGATCCGAAAGTCCTTTTGATGGGGATCCTTGGGGCGATGACGAAGAGACGTCAACAGACACTCCAAGCCCCACAGAAAGAATATCTGCTCCAGAAACGGAAGCATCGTCTCCATCGATGAAAGAAGAAGAACCTTCTTATCCGATGGAAGCAAGAAACTTGGAGGATATAAAAGAAATATTACAAGCGGCAGAGCAACCGTCTTCTTATGGTGAAGAATCTTTAGACTCTAAAGATTGGAACGAGAATGAAACAAGACAGTTTAGAGGATTCTACAATCCAGGTGCATCTGCAGAGAAACTTTCAGATGAGGATATAAAGGAAAATCTTCTCCCCGCAGAGAAGCCAGAGACTGAAGATGTTCTCTCTGACGAGTCTCACGAGTCAATAACTTCTCTGGCGAATAGCATCTCAGAGGCGTTGGGAGACGCCCCAGAGCATAAAGATCTAGTGGAGCAACTTGAAGAAGTCCAATCCATGCCAACAGACTCCCCAGAGGCTAAGGAGTCAAGATGGAAGCAATGGCAAGACACCAAATTTGCTATAAAAGATGCCTTGGGTCTAGATTCGGGAGAAGAGGATACTGAAGGATTTGATGAAGATACCTCCGAAGGTGCTATTGAAGAAGATGTTTTTGAAGACGAAAAACTGATAGGCAATGAAGCAAGCGACAATAATGGAAATGAATCTAAACTTAGAGGAAAAGCTTCAAGAGTTCCTAGAAGAAAGGGAGCAGAAACAAAGTCATATGAAGATGTTGAGATAGATTCACCAGAACGACATATAGGTAATGATGAAGATAGGTCTATTCAAAGGGATATGAACCTGGAGAAATTTAAGTTTCTAAAGGAAGGGTTACGTCATTCGGATGGAAGTCCTATTGCAACAGATCATTTTCCAAGAGATATAAGAGATGGTCTTTCTGATTTAGAGGATCGTGCGAACGAATGGTCTGAATCAGAAGAAGCTCCTAGCCCCGAAGAACTAGAGAAATATCATTCGGATATGGGGCAACTTCGAACAAAGCTTCGTAAATTCAAAAGCACATTAAGAAGAAATCCCGAAACATATAAACGTGGACATAATGCTCAACAAAATGAAGTAGGTGAAGAATCATCTGCTAAGGACCAGTTAGATCAAAAAGAGGACAACAAAGACACAGGAAAACAAGAGTTTGCTTTCAAGGATCTGTCCCAAACTATAGAGGATATTAAAAAACATGAAGCGCCCACACCAGGGCTCTCGCATGAAGCGTCCACACCAGGGCTCTCGGACGATCATCCTGTTATGCAAGAATTGTCGGCGGCAAATGAACAACACTTGGTAGATAGTGCTATCGAGCATGTGAAGAATATTCGCGAAAAGGAACATACGACACACCTATTGCAGCAGCTTCTTCCGAACACAGCACCGGCTTCTCTTAGAGAGGAATTGGAAAAGCACGGTCAAATTCTACAAAACTATATGCAGAGCCCGATATTCTCTGTCTTAACTGGAGAGAGTTTAGGGGGAAGTGCAGACTTAGGTAGCGAGCCTGAAGAAACTCGATACATGAGCAGAGGAGAAAAGTTCAAGCATCACCTCTCACGATTAGAAAATTTACGAGCCGAGCATGATCCGGCCTTTAGACAAACAGAAGATCGAATCTTTGATCATCTCTCTGGCGTTGGTGATGAAGAGCACCGTTCTCAACTAGAAGAAATATTCAAACAACTAGGAGAAGGTCCTGGAGTAGGGGGCGATGACGATTTTGCTCTAGATGCCCATCTAGAGCAAAATCGCTCTCGTTTGAGTGAATATCGTAAACAAAGTCGTTCTCGACGAGAGAGAGATGACGAGTTCTTATCTTCGAGAGAGGAGAGAGAGGGGACTGCGGAGTTTGATAAAGACACGCAGGAAACCCAGAGCGAGGATACTGATGAAGGTGTTCAAGTTGACTCTGCGAAGAGTGAGCCTAGAGCAGAGTCTTCGGATATAGATACAGAAGATTATCAAGAAGAAGATTATCAAGAAGATGATCAACAAGAAGATGATCAACAAGAAGATGATTATCAAGAAGATGATCAACAAGAAGATGATTATCAAGAAGAAGATTATCAAGAAGATGAT
>Ga0208299_1000989_pt1 | contig 22748 bp, 14 predicted proteins | sample 15_taG_FD_184089 | JGI IMG/M metagenome (GOLD analysis project Ga0208299, IMG submission 184089) | Marine viral communities from the Subarctic Pacific Ocean - 15_ETSP_OMZ_AT15312 metaG (SPAdes) (version 2) | ecosystem: Environmental > Aquatic > Marine > Oceanic | place: Pacific Ocean | collected...
TTTGGATGCCGCGACATGGGACGGTTACGAAGGAGTCGGCCCACTGAATGATGGCTCAGACGCCGAGAAGTTGCTCAAGCAGCAAAACCAACCGATTGCGGGAACGCTCTCTGTCATGGCTAACAGCGTGAGCGATTACGAAAGCTGGTGTCACCAAGGGCCAGCCATCAATGACTTAAACCTCATTGAGTACTGGCAACAAACGATGAGGTGGACGCATTGTTACAATGAAGAGTACTTGAAAGCCCTTGAGGCTCCGTACTCTTCGGAGTGGTTCAAGAAGTTCCGCAGCCTGCCGCTCGCCCAACAGCGTAAGCAGCAGGAGCAGCTTCACGAACGTGCGTTCTACAACACCGTGTTCTACGGTCAGGCTATCAATGACAAGCAGACCGTTAATGGTTACACCGATTTGCCGAAGGTTTATGATTCGGCAGACGATACATGTCACCTTGAATATAAGGCTAACACCCTTGGTATTCGGACACAGTTGGACAAATGCGGAAGGGTGCATCCAGGTGCAAACGCCGCATTGAACATCGACACAATCCTTGAGGCTGCTTACGCCCTTAAACGGGAACGTGAGAACACTGCCGGTACAATTGACACAATCGACTGTATGACCGACAGGTTCACCGCCGCCAAAATTCACGACATAATGATCAAGTACTACAAAGCGAAGTACAGCAGTGACATTGCGTTGTTTATTCAGGCTGGCCAGAAGCTGACGGACAGCGTGACCAACAAGGTCGCCTACACCTACAACAAGTACGACATTCCAGATCAGGGTCTTTCATTGGCCGTGTTCACTGATTCGTACTTTGATGACCGCCTGTCACAGGCTATTGGTGCGCCGACTGCGCTGGCCACTGCGATGAAGAGCCGCGCGCGGACCTTCTGGATGATCGACTGGTCTGATATTGCCATCAATATCGTCAAGACGAACTCCGTGAAACGCCAGACGGATGTGGACAATGACATCTATAACTGTGTCATGCAGCCAAACGTCAATCATTACATCTTGAACTCCAAAACTTTTGAAGTTCGAGTCGGCAACCCGAATCGCCATGTTGTGGTTGAGAACTTCACGGACGGATGTCCAAGCCTGACAGTGTCTGGCTGTGACCTGTCTTAAAGTAATCACAGGGGCGGGGGGTAACTCCCCTCGCCCCATAATTTAATACGATTATGGCACAGATTAAATCATACGATACGTTATCAGATGTAAAGGATCACATTAAGCGGGGCAGGATTCTGTCTAAAGGCGCGACTCTCACGATTGCTTCAGACGCGGCTACCGCAACTGACTCATATCATTTGTTAGCGGGGCAAAGCGATGCTGCTGACGATCTCGCAACACTTAACTACGCTGTGACGGCTCAAGCAGGACAAATTGTAGTGCTTCAGGCGGCAGCAGACGTAACTATTACAGTCAAGAACGGGACTGGTAACATAGCCTGTGGTGCAGATTTCGACCTAGACAATGTTGACGATGCCATCACCTTGATGTGGACAGGAGCAAAGTGGGTGTCAATAGCTCAAGTTTCTAACGGGGCTGACTAAATGCGTTAATTCTCTCTGCTAAACTGCTCGCCTTGATGGGGTGGGGGCGAAAGTCCCTGCCCCATTTTTTCTTTGACCCAAAGAAATCCGAGCGTAATTTAAGACTATGGCGAAAGCCGAAAAGCATTACGGGGTGGGAAACGCCAACAAGCTGATCGCGGTAAACGGCGTGGCAATCAGGTTTGTGCCGTATAACCACTCAGCCGGGGCGTGGACAGGCTTCTACTCCACATCGAATCCCGCTGAACAGGACGGCCTTGACGCACTTCTTAAAAAGAAAGAAGTCTTCAAGATGACGGCTGAAGAGGTGGAGCAGATTAAAAAAAAAGTACCAAGCTTGAAGCGCTTAACCGAGTCGCAGGGCCAACCGGCCCAACTCGACGATGCGGAAGCTGCGGTAAAGGAGGAGGCTAAGGAGTTGCCAGAGGTTGAGGATATCCTGAGTGTTGAGAAGGTGGCGAAGCCCGTGGTTAAGAAGCGCAAAAGAAGAAAATGACATGGAGTGAATTTAAAACTGACGTAAAAACCCTGCTGACCGTGGACGCCAACCGCCTTGGCACTACCGACTTTACCAATAGATTTATTACTGCTGGGACAGAGGCTGTCCTATCTCATGTGCCGTTCTATCGGTCAGCCAGTACGACCCGCTACAATAATACTGCCCCTGCTGGAGTGAAGCCCCTGACCACAGAGGGCAATGCGTCTGCCGGGGTTTTGCCGGGGCAGGCTAATGTTATTCAGGCGTGGGTGATCACCGACCCAGACTCTGACGCCTCGGTTACTGACAGTTCAGATACTGAATGCACTCGCTACCCGCTGATACCCTACTCTTACTCCAACCGCCAAGACCTTATTTGCGACACGCCAATCATGGAGCGTTCGCAAGGGTATATGGCAATTGGCAGGGCGGGAGACTTTTATGTTTATCCATGCCTGGTGGATACAGAAATACTTGAGCTAACATGGGAGGCAGAAAGGGCAGATCATCTTGATGCAGACAACGTGCCTTACGACGCACCCGTGTCAGAGTGTGTGGCTGAATACGTCAAGGCACATGTGAAGCGCGAGGTTGATCACGACCTGAAACTTTTTGAGAGTTACTTCGCTTCGTTCAGGAGGAAGCGGCGTGACCTTTATTTAAACACCCGATCCCGCACCGACATACGGAAGCAGGACGGAACGGGAAGACTTTTCACAACTATATGTACAAACACAGACGTAGATACCTGTAACTGCTAATGAGTGCTTTAATATCCACAACCGATGTGGGCGGAAGCCCCGATGTCCCAGACGCAACGGCGACAGTCAAATGGAAACAATACCTTTGGGTGCGACAAGCTGGTTCGGCCACAATACCGAAGGTCTATGCTTGGAACGAGTACGGCACAAGTGACGCGACCTACCTGAAATGGCAGGAGAAAGTCAGCTTGGATGATGACAGTGTAACCAATAGCCATGTCAACTCATCAGCAGCAATTGCCTACAGCAAGCTATCGTTGACGGGCAGCGTTGTTAACGCAGACATCAATGAGTCAGCCGCCATCGACTCAGCCAAACTGGCAACCGTCCCTTACTCAAAGCTCAACCTGACAGGCGCTGTGCTAAACGCAGACCTAGCTGGCTCGATTGACGAGGGCAAGCTCGCCGGTAGCATACCGATTGGAAAGCTGACCTTGACGCCAAGCGCGGGTATCACGAATAGCCACATTAACACAGGTGCTGCGATTGACTCAGCTAAACTGGCCAGCATACCGATTGGAAAACTAACCCTGACTGAAAGTGCGGGGATTACCGATGACCATGTTGGCACAGGGGCGGGGATTTCTTACAGTAAGCTTTCGGTGGAGGACGGGGATGTACCCTTTTCCGCTTTGACCATAGGTAACGGTGACATAAGCAATCTTAAAATAGATACGCTCTACGAGAAGAGGTTGTCTATTCAAGGCTCCCAAAGCAGCAGCGGAGGTGTGCTTACGGTTCCTGATACCACCAAACAACTGGACGGAATTTACAGGGGCATAATGACCTCATCCGGCGACCAGGTAATCGTGCTGCCAGACCCAGAAAAGGCTAATGCACAAATAAACAACAGCAATGGATATGCTGATGGTGATACCAGTCTGACAGTTGACTCCCTGCCCCAAGCCCTATATGCCGGACAGGTAATCACGTTTGCGGGTGAACAGACATTCACCCTTTCCTCCGACGCCAGTGCAGGGGCAACGATAATTGCTGGCAAACTGGTGGCGGCAACCACGTTGACAAACAATTCGAAGGGGTACATCTATGACGGAACCAGCTTCAGGTTGTCCATTTACAAAGCAGGCGGCACAGGGAAGGTGAGCGTTCGGATAGAAGGGTTTACCCCAACCGCCGGAACCTACTCAGGGGAAAACCTCACACTAACCCTCCCGTCAGGACATGGCATATCCACCGCTGACAAGGTTACGGTAACTGGGATGACTCCCACATATTATAACGTGGTCAAAGCACAGGTTACCAACGCCACCTCCACACAGATCACATATGTTGATCAGGCCAGCACCTCTCCATCTGGGAACGCAACGGGCTTTGGCCTTGTGCGTCGATCTGAAAAACTTGTGAACAACTCAACGGGTGTTCTCTCGGATGCCATCACCGTTCTCCCTACAACCGCCTCCGCAGAAAACAAAAAGGTTCTGCTGCATTGCATAGCAGACTCCAACCGTGGTGACGGCCAGTGGCTAATAGGGGGAGTGCCTTCCTATTCAAGTTTTCACCTCCAAGCCGAGGAGGGGCAAACGTATTCCAATGAAAAGAAACTGGATCTACCGACTAACACGAAATACTTCAAGGTTAATGAAACGTCAGAGGCAGTAGGGACTGGGGTTGACATAACCGTTGACAGCACACATGGAACCACTGCCGTTACTGGTGACAAGATAATGTTTGAGGGTGGAGGGGTTCTCACCCTGACTTCAGGAACAGCCTCCAATGGGGATACACTAACCGGCGATCTCATTTTGTTCGGGGTGGTGGACGATGAACGTGGCCACATGATTCCGAGGGACGAGGGCGGTAACATCCTCGAATCTGGCCGCACATTTATTACGGCCACAGGGATACCTTACATTGTACCGTAATGCCCCGATTTAGAAGTGTAACTGTCAAGCCAAGTCAAGGCGGAGAACTCCTTTCCAGGGTTTCCGAAGCCGAGGCTGGGGTTGAGAATTACACAGTAAAGAGGGACTGGCGGCGCGATCTGGACAGAGAGATAAAGAGGGAGGGGTACGACTGGTTCTGGGGGAATCAGGAGCGTGACTTGGGAACCCAGCCTTATCCCGGCGGCATAGATGCGGGAGAGGAAATAAACCTTCTCCATTCCGCTCGTCGCCCAAACGGTAAGACCGCTGTTGTTGCCGGTACAAAAACAAAACTGTACCGATTTCGTTCATCCAACGCCGGTTACGCAACGGACTACGCTGATGACTACGCCGAATCCGCAGCGGGTGACTGGGTTGAAATAGGGAGCGGCTTCAGCGAGAAGGGCAACAGATGGGAAGCCGTAAACATTAATGGCTACACCGTATTCAACAATGGCGTCGATCTGCCTCACATCTACCGGCTTGAGTGGGACACCGCTCGTCCCATCTATGAGATGCGCGAACAGGGCATCAGCCATGTGGGAACCATTGCCTCATACAACGGCATTCTGATATGCGGCGACGTTAGCGAAATTGAACCAGCGGCCTTGACCACGCTGATGTCAGCCAAGGCGGCATCCGTTACAGCGGCACAGGTTGGCTCGGGTTTCAGTCGGCCAGCGGTGGCAAGCATGGTGAGTGGTACAAAGGACATCACCGCAACGACTGCGTTCTTTGATGTTGCCGATGTTGGAAAATACGTCCGGTTCATAAACGGGTTTAAGACCAAGGTCATTGGGGGCAGCGGAACTACAGTGCAAGTGGATACTGCCCCGACTAGTGCTATAACCGACATGGCCTTTTTCCTGGTTGACGAAACAGATGCCACCGGAAGTTATACGGTCACATCATCAGCAGATTATTTTTCGTCCAACATGGTTGGGCAGTACCTTTTGTGGGACACCGGAGAGAGCAGGAAGATAAAAAAGTTCGTCAGTGCAACGGCGGTTGTTGTAGACCAGGACGCTCCGGTAACATCAGGATCCTTTAGGCTCGAGAACCCGTCTTCATATAAGGCGTATGGTGCGCCAACAACACGGCGGCAGTACCGAATGATCTGGAGCCTGCCCGATTACCCAGATGAGTGGGGGGTTGTGCTGAAGGGTTCCATTGATGCTGGCGACAACGCCCTGACTCTTGGGTGGCCTGCGAAATCCCTGACAAGCGGTGACTCCCTTACGATAACGGGTGCCGGGGTTAACGGGGGCAATCTTACTGCCACAATATCCCTGATTGAACACGCAGGGGCGAAGGTCAGGCTTTCTGAGAATGCGGCCACCACCGTGACCAGCGCAACCGTTCAGCCAACTACTTCTATTGGCAGCGTTATAGGATACGACGACATACAAGACGACGGCAGCGGGATTCTCAAAATGGCAGAGTTGCAGGGCAACCTTGTTGTCTACCGGGACACGGCCATTTATCTGATGGAGTACACGGGCAGCACAACGTCTCCGTTTAACGTCACGAAGCTGAAAATCCCAGGAGGGAAGAGCCTTTACTACAGGCATACCCTTGTTGACATAAACGGACGCGAGCATGTTTATGCAGGGCGTTCTTCGTTTTACGAGTTCGACTTATCTTCACGCATCCCAAGGGCGATTCCATCCGCCGATGCCATGTCCAATAGTTTCTATGACACGGCCAAGATCGAGGACACCGAAAAGATTTACTCCGTCCACAACACGCCAACACAGGAGGTGTGGGTTGTTGGCACGGGGTCAGCCGACAAGGTTCTTTGCTACGACTATCGTTATGGAACATTCAGCACTACCGATATTGCAGCCACCGCAGCGGCCAGCGTTAAAAAGCCGGAGGTGGAGCTTGTGGCAGAGGAGTCAGAGGACTGGTTCTTGATAGCGGACACAAGCGGGGTTGTGTTCACCTACGGCAAGGTGGACAAGAGCCTCAAGTGGGGCGACTCCGGCACTGCGGGTAAATCAATTTACTACAGGCGTTCAGGGGCGGACAAATCCGCTTACGACAGCCTGTTGAAATTCGGGCTTACGGACTTCGGAAACGCTTTGGATGAAAAGGACTTGAGGGGATACGTCCTGCACTTGAGCAGCAAGACGGCGGGTAATCCAGAGGTAACAGTAAACATATATGGAACGAGAAACGAAGCGGAAGCCCCGTCCTTGCTGGGAAGCAAAACGCTTGAGGATGCTGAAGCGAAGAGCCTTATCCCCTGTTACTTTAGACAACATTTATTTCAGGATGAAATTAAAGCAAGCGGCATGATTGATGTGCAGTTTAGTGGACGCACATTCGATGCCGCAAGAATCGACACAGAATCACTCATTAGGACAACATAATGCCAGCAGCAGATTTAACATTCCGAAAGGATCTATCGGTGGCTCTTACATCGACACAGGTAGACGGCAACTTTGAGGTGCTTCGAGACTTTTCAAACGGTCTTGAGGCTCTCTACAACACCTCATTCAATCAGGACGGCACGTTAAAGAACAGCCTAACCGCCACCAGCCTAAAAGCGGATGCTGTTTATTATGCGACAGACTCCGGCACTACAGACGATTATGCTATTACCCTCACCCCAGCCATAACCGAATATACAGACGGCCTGGTGGTTTCGTTCAAGGCAAACACGACCAACGAGGACGCTGCATCGCTGAATGTGAATTCGGTGGGGGCAAAACCGTTGAACAAACGAAAGGACGTTGCCCTAGAAACAGGCGACATTCTCGCTGGCCAAATAGTAGAAGCTCGATATGACAGCACCCTGAGTGCGTTCCAGGTAATAAGCCAGTTAGGGAATCAGGTGGGCCTGCCTGTTGGAAGTGAAGGACAACTCCTGCGCGTAAGCGCAGACAACAAGCTGGAGTTCTACACTCCAACTATTGCCGAGGCAGAATTCTATCCACACGCTACTCCGTATTGGTTTGTAGCGTACAAAAATGAGGCATACGGAACAGATGCAGACGATGCCAGTGTGACTGTCACCGTTTCCGATGGAACAACTGAGACTTGGGCGGAACAGGACAGCCTGTTCCTTGATCTGGGAACCAATCTTACTGATGAAACATTTCCGGTCTATAATACTTTCAGCAACAACCACAAGTATGTGGATTTGGTTTTTGACAACACCAAGTTAACCAATGCAGGGGGAGGAGACGATGTGGCGAAAATCTCAGGGCTGATGCTGAACGTCCAGTTGCGTCAATATGATTCGAGGATTGGTGGTGTGTCGATGTACAACACATCAACAGACAAATACGTTCCTCTGTGGTCACATGAAACGGGCGATCAATCCGGCACGGCCAAAGGGGTAATGACCTCCACGGTTACCGCCCCAAGGATCGAGAGCGATCAGTATAGGTTTAGGGTTTTCTTCACTTCCGACACAACCGGCTCTCCAATGATAGGGTTTAAAGTGATGGGCCATTATTAATTTTGGATGTTAACTTGCGAGTTGCTGACAACTTCGCCCTTGGCGCACAGGCTCTGAGGGAGAAAGCCTTGACGGCAGACTTCGAACCAAGGGTTGGCCCAGACGGCATTGAATATACCGGCATAGGGCTTGATCATAAGCCTAATCTCTCTGAAGAAATCGCAAAACTGACCGGCTTTAGGATAAGAGAGAAACTGTCGTTTTACAGAATCAACTACGCAACGGAGACTTCCCGGCAGTTTGTACACTCTGATCTTCTCTGCGCGGAATATGCCGGGGTTCTTTATCTGAACAAGCCAAAAGACTGCTTTGGCGGAACCGCACTCTGGAAGCACAGAAACGGAGGCTGGGACGCTATGCCGACAGATGAGGAGCTTACTGAGAAGCTTGTCGATATCCCGAAATTCAAGGAGGAGATGCAGCAGGAGTGGTTGAGGGAGGAGCCTTGGGAGATGACAGGGTTTGTCGGCATGAAATTCAACCGCTTTGTCACCTATCCGGCAAACATTTTCCATAGCCGCTACCCGCGTGAGGCTTTTGGCAACAAGAAGACAAATGCGCGTTTGATCTGGGTTATATTCTATGACCGTGAGAGAAGCAACTGACTCCGACTTCGCACAGTTGGACAAATTGTGTGAGAAGTTTTTTGTGGAGGGCGGGATGAAGGGCTTGCCCCGCAATTTCTCCACAGGATTGCGGAGGCATGTGGACAACGGGTTTGCCCTGTGCCTCACGCTCGTTAATGGTGAGAAGGTTTGGGGAACGATAGGGGCAATGATTAGCGAGGATTTCATAACAGACGATCTGATTTGCACGGAAATGTTTTGGTACGTTGACCCTGACCACCGGAGGCAGGGCATCAAGTTGCACAAGGCGTTGGAGGTAGAGGCAAAAAAACGCGGGTGCGAGAGGATTTACATGGTACATTTGGCAAAGCTAAAGGCAGACAAGCTGGAGCGTTATTACCGCAAGTGCGGCTACGAACCATTGGAGGTTTTCTACAGTAAAGATTTGAATGATGAGAAAGGAAATTAAATGGCAGCAGTAACAACGGCAGTTGCGGCGGTGGCCGGCGCTGGGGCGTCAATGTACGGTGCGTCTAAGGCGGGAAAAGAAGCCAAAAAGGGCCGCAGGGACGCTTTCCGCACGGCGACCCTGGACAGGGAGTTTAATCTCAGGATGTTTCAGGAGGGGCGTGGCTCAAAAGGCAGCGCCAAGCTTCCGTTGTACATGAAGGATTCCAAGGGCAGGCTTATAGAGCCTATCGCTGGAACTCAGGCTGCGGATGTATTTGCCATTCCGCTTGATAGAACGCCGAAGGAGAGATATGAGGAGTATCAGGATATTTACGCCAAGGAAGAACCTTTACGCAAGAAGGGCCTGGATACCCTTCGCGGGATATACGAAGGGATAGGGGGAGTCAGCGACTATGAGCGGCAACGGCTGGAGAATGTCGCACCGATAGCCGAGGCAGAACAGGCACAGGCCAGAACCATAGGCCAGTCTGCTGAACTGGCATTGGCTCACCAATTAAACCAACAGCGAGCAAGGGATGCGATGGCCGGTATCTCAGGGCGAGCAAACCTTGGACAACAACTGGCAGCAGCCTCAGTCAGGCAGGATGCCGCACAACAACAGGCCGCAGCACTTGCCGCAGCTAATCTGGCTGACGCCAACAGACGGGCCGGTATATCTGAGAGTGCCTACCAGTTGCAAATGGATAACCCGCAGCTTGCTGACTCGATTGCCGCCATGCAGATAGCCTCCCAACAGCGGCCATACAATGAACTGGTTCAGCAAGTGGGGCAGCAGTACTCCGCGTTGCAACCCTTTGAGATTTCGCCGGGAACATTTCGTGCGACACCCATGCCAGCACCAGGTGTAGATACATCCGGTTCTGCGTTAGCTGGAGGTATCGCTGGGGCAGCGGGAGCCATTGGGCAGTATGCCCGAAACAATCAAATGCTGGATATGATGCAGCAGCAGAGCTTTATGAACCAGCCAACTTACTATGGCATGGATGCAACTGGGGCTTCAATTCCCGCAACGGCAGCAGAGGTAGGCCCTGGCTTTGACTTCGGATCTATTTAGCAATGCCTAGACGACAAAAAGGCGGTTCAAGATTGATGGCCATGAGCAGGCGGATGCCTAGCCGTGGCGAGAAAAACATTTACTACGCACCAGAAGAAGCCGCCTATGCAGAGGGCAAGGAGGTATTTGAAGAAGGGTATGTTCACCCGCTTGCACGGGCATCGAACTACCAGGCGCGTATGCCTGAACCGGAACCGGAACCGCCAAGCATCGCGGAGGAGATAGACCCTTATCTGGCAAGACTAGGCCAAGCTGAAGTGGGCCTGAACGCCGCCGAGGAAAATATTGGTGCAACAATAGAGCGGCACAGGGAGCGAGCGAGGGCGGATGAAGCTGAGTGGGCTAGGCTCCAAGAGAAGAGGCGCAAGCTCGAGGAGGAGTTGAGCAAACCAAGACCCGCCCCAAAGGAGGAACCACCACCGCCGCCTGCCGAGAAAAAACCCACTGTCCCCAAAGTGGCCGCAGCACCTGAGCGTCAGGTAATGATGGTCGAGTACAAGGATGATTTACAGAACTATATTCAAAACCTGTTAAATGCTCAAATCCCCTTGCCCCGTCACCTTTATATTAAGGACATCGATCAGGAAATAGATTTACTTGGGAGAATTAAGGATGAAGAGGGGAACTTGCTGGCTGAACGATGGTTCGCTGATGATGAACTGTTAAGGTCAGACACTTACCAAAAGGAGTTTCAAAACGCAGTTGCACCAGGAACCGAGAAACAAAAGAAGGAAGCTGCTAAAACAAGCGAAGATGAATCTAACAGACGGATTCAAGCTCTCATTAAAGAGTATCAGGAGATGCAGCGAGAGCTTGAGTCAGCACTAAATAAAGCGAAGGGCAAATAGATGGCCACGGAATCAGAAGTATTTGAACAGGCAAGACGGGGAGTGCAGCAAGCAGCCGCTCCTTGGATCGGGATGTCAAGCGACAGGGTGGCCGTTCAGGCCGACAAGCTTACTCGCCAAAGAAAACTGGCAGACGACCAGCGTAGAAGAGACGAGGCGCGACAGGACTGGATCGAACGATTCAACATGCAGACCGCCGCCGCCAAGGAGGCAGCAAAAGAGTCGCGTGGTTTTGCCGCCTCACAGCGGGTGGCTAGCCAGAACTGGCAGGCGACAGAAAGCGACTGGCAGTGGTATCGCGGACGCATGGCTCAACTTGCCGACAGAGGCTGGGCTGTTGAACAGGACGAGAAGGAGATGAGACTCAGGGCGGCACAGACTGGCCTTGTTGGAGCGACTGACCCAAGCGTTCCCATCGAGGAGGTATATAAACACCTTTATGATAATGCCCCAGAGGAAATGGAGAAAACAAAGAAGAGGCAGCGCGATGCTTTCGCTAAACTAAATCCAAAGATTCACGAAACCTATAATGTTCGCGCAGAACAACGGGCAAATATCTACAAGGAGATAGGGCAGTTGATACAAAAACACGCCAACGGCCCAGAAGAGGATGCAATTATAGAAGCTTTGATTCCGAAGCTTCGGATAGAATGGCAACTGAGCGATGAACTAGTAGAGTCACTGCGAGCGGGAGGGCTTGGGAGGCTTGCTCAAATCACCGGCAATGACGAAGGGAGGAGGCAGAGGGTGGAGTTGCTAATGGGCCAAGTGGCCGAAGAGCTTAAAGACAGGAATGCCGTGACTTATTCCGACAAGCTTCGCCAGTTAATGTCTCAAGAATCGATTATAAAAGCAGACATGGAGAGAATTCAAAAGTTGAATCCAGGGGTGGGACTTGAGGATCCTGAAGCTGCCACAAGCCAGTTCAAGAAGGTTGTGGTTGACGGCGTTGGAAACAATGCGCTGAACAGTAGATACGCCCTGCCCACGAACACCGGCACTCCTGCAACCAATACCCCAGTCGCCCCGACTCCGACTCCAGAGGCTGTGCCGGTTCCAACACCCGCCACCGCTCCCGCGAGTCAGGGAACTCCTGCTCCGTTCGCCCCGCCAAGAGGTTCACCGGCTGCTCCAGACAGCCCAGAAGCAGGGGGGTACGGGAGCGGCGCAGCACCGAGTGCTGGCTACAACTTTATGCCACCTACAGAGGACTTGGGTGAGTTGCAAGCTGAACGCGAAGACCTGACATCAAGGCTTGAGAGGCAGGGCGACATAAGAGACAGGATGATTAGATTTGGCGGTGCTGCCGCAAATCTGAGCCAAGTCGAGGATTCAATGAAGAGGCATCATGTTCGATTGAATGATATTGAAAACATGATCTTCAGGGTCAACCAGTCTAACATTAAACCCTCCCCTCTTGAGGGGGGTGACCCCGGTTACAGTGGAGTTACTTCAGGCAATCGGCCACTGCGGCCACTGTCGGCAGGAGAACAGGCCGAGAAGAACATTCTAGGTAAATTGTGGGTTGACCCAAGAACATTAAGCCAAGAAGAGCGGGAGCGATTAAGAGGGGAATCAACCATTCAGAAGTTCTAGGCCGTAAGTGATCCATGCCAAACCAGCTAGTAGACCATTACCGGAGCCGGTATCCTGATGAAAGCATCAGTGACCAGAGTATTTTGGGGGGGTTCGTCCGCCAGCACGGTGAAGCTGCAATAAAACAACAGTACCCTGATGCATACGGTCAATTCGTCAAGCAGCGGCGCAAAGAAGATGTTGATCTCTACAACCACTTCAACCCTCCCGGCATAGGGGGAGAAGCATGGAAGTCCGTCAAACGAACCACAATCGGGCTTGGGGAAACGGCCCTTGGCGGTGCAGCCTTGGGAGCGGATGTGATTGGCTGGGAAGGGGGGCGGGATTGGCTGCTAATGCAGGCGATGGGAGTGGGCGAGTCAGCCTCAGATGTGTCGCTCGCAGCAGCCGAGGGGGAATGGGAGGACGTAGACGGGCTATATGAAGGACTGCTCTACTCGTCATCAGTACTCGGAGAAGCCGTTCCATCCCTTGTTGAGTCTCTTGGGGTTGCCGCTGCTGGCGCTTTGGTTGGGTCTTCTGCTGCTCCTGGGCCTGGTACTGTCGCTGGCGGAATCGGTGGGTTCTTTGCGAAGAACTCTGTCAAAAACCTTCTCAAGAAAGAAGTAAGGGAACTGGTAAGGAAAAACCTCGCCAAAGAGATTGGCGTAAAAACACTTACCGATGACAAGCTGAAATCCGTCCTGCTCAAGACAGCCCTGTCCGGCAAAGGCCCAGGCAGAGACATGGTCAAGGCCCAGATGAAAGCGGCGGGAGGCAAGCTTGGCGGGACTTTGGCGACCACGCTCAACAGCTACGGTCTATCGTCTGGTGAAATCTATAACAGCCTAGCAAGTAACCCCAACGTCGATCCTGATGATGCAATGGACATCGCCCTTGTGGGCGGGTTGGTCGCAGCGGTTCCCGACACATTCCTGCCTTCATACATCATGTCAAGGTCAGGCGTCATTGATGCATTGGCCAAAACGGTGAAAGGAAAGCTCGCCAAAGAGCATGTCAAGCGGCGGTTCAATGGGTATGTCGGACGCTTGGCCACACAGGCAGCGATTACAATTCCGGCAGAGGGGGCTACCGAGGGGTTTCAGGAACTGGTGAACATTGCTGCCGAGAAATATGGTGACAAGACAAGCGAACACTACAAGCAGACTGGCAATTGGTTTGCCCCGATGCAGTTCTATTCCGACCTGACCGACGATGAAAAAGGGAGGATAGACAGGGCGGTGGTAGTTGGTGCTGCGGCTGGCGGTTTGGGTTCTTTTGGTGCAGCGGCAAACAGGTCAGCCAAAACAGAGGCAGACACAGAGAAGTCTAGGCCGGACGCCCCTGACATCCCCCCTCCCTCCGAAGAGGTGCTTGAGGAGATTTATTCACCCACCGAAGAGGAGAAGGCGAAGATCATTGAGCTTATTCAGCGTGAACTTGCCGGTGACGAGGAAGCCAAGAAGGAGATCGCCGCGAGCGGCATCTTCAGCAACAGAATCCTGTTAAAATTTTACCTAGCCGAAAGGAAGAAAGCCCTGGACGAACAGGGTTTCCGCATTGAATCGCCAAAGGAAGATGAGGGGAAAGATGTAGACGAGGAGTATGTCAACTTCATCAAGGAGCAGATTAAAAAGGTCAACGCCACAAGGCTCACGCCGAAGATTAAAAAATACCTACTCGCTCAACTGGTTGAAAAACTAAAGGCAGCCAGGAAGGGGGCAAGGCCAGACCAGGCAACCAGCCTGTCTATGGCTGGCGAAGAGGTTGAGGTTAAGAGCCTGCTCGACGAGCAGCTTGGGCTACTGGAGCCGCAGCCAGAAGAGGAGCCAGCACCCGTCGATGATGATCGCGAGACTGTTGGCCTGCTTCCAGAGTCAACAGGTGCGGAGGCGGTTCGCAACAGGGAACGTGATGAGAAGTGGCAACAAGAGGATGACGCTCGCGAGTCAGAGAGGCTACGGGTACAGAAGTCGGAAGACGAAAAGAAACTGGAACTACTCAATGAACGACTGAGGAAAGCCAGGGAAGCCTCTGTTCAAAGGGAAGGTGAAAGGCGAACCGCTGAAACAGCTTTGGCATCTGTGTGGAAAGCTCGTCAGGATGCTGATAAGGCAACGGAGCAGGCCGCGAAGAACCTACAGAGGAAGCAGGAACAAAAAGAAGCTAAGGAAAAGAAAGCTGCTGAGAAAATTGCGAAGCAAATGGATGCCGAGCAACAGGCCGAAGCCAACGAGAAAGAAGCCAAGGAAGAAGAGAAGAAGCAGGGAGATCCTGTTAATGCCAGCCATGTTGCAGATGAACCAAAGTCCAGCTTGGCTGATAAAAGGCTATCAACCCCAAAGGGCGTCAAGGTTAGGTCTTTTCTGGATATAACAAGTGATATTTGGGATCGGTTAAAAGATGAACTTGATGCGTTAGGCAACATACTAACGCAAAGGGCGGGGAAGAAGAAGGATGGCAAGGGGTTGTCCAAGAGAGATTCAAGAAGGATAACAGCACTGCTAGACCCCGACACAGGAGAGGTTTATGCAGCAAAAACATGGAAGGAGGGCGGTGAAGTCTGGGTTGCTGCTCCAGACAGTGGAAAGCTGAAACTTAAAACTGCTCTAGAGCAAGGCTATGTTCCAGTCGCAAGCATCCTGACTACAGCAGACGCCAATGTTAAGGATTATACCCCGTTCGCAAACAGAAACGATTTTGACGCTGCGTTCGCTGAAACAATTGCAAAGGCAAAGGCGGAAGACTCCCCGCCTGCCTCAACTGATACAGAAACAAGGCAACGCCCAGTTCAACCCGAAACAAGCCGGGAAGAGGCGAGTAATCTTGCCACCAAGAAAAAAGCAAAGGCTTTGTTCGACGCTATTATTAGGGCGGCTGTTGCCAGAGGGTTGAACATAGAGATTTTCGAAACCGAAACGGCCAAGATGGAGGGCGAGTATGGTGCGTATGCCAACGCCTATCAGATGATCAGGCTGGCCCTTGCAGACGCAGCAAGCCCCAGTAGCGAAACGATAAGAGTTCTGTTGCATGAGGTGGCCCACGCCGTGTTCGCCAACGAGTCGGTGCATGTACGCGAGGCAATTCACCGCGCCATAAACAACATGAGTGACAAGTCCCTTCAACTGGAGGGCTTCACGATGGCGATACCTGAAGGAGTAAATGCAGCGGAGGTGGTGCAGGAGGAGCGGCTTGCTGAGACAACCTCAATCAACTTGCAGCAGGAAGGGTTCGACCCCACGGAGGCTCAGAAGATTTCCCAAAAGCTCACGCGATTCTTTAAGGACATTTATTACAGGGCAGCAATGGCTGTTCAAAGGGCTTCCGGCCTGAACATAGCCAACGATGAACTACCCCTGTTATATTTCCAGAATCGCATGAGGATGTTCCTTGCTGGCGACAAGGATGTATTCAGCTACTTGAGCTTCCTGGGTGGGCCTAAACTGAACATCGTTGAAACGATTGGTATATCCCGAAAAGTACACGACTCGTCCATTGACATGGATGTCAGCTTCAGGGACATGACCTTGGGACATCCAGAGGTGATACCCGACAACGTACTTGCGGCTCGGCTTGGGATTCGCCTGCGGCCAACAGCGACAAGGCGAACAACGTCAGCGGAGCCAATAGTTCAGGAGGGTGAGGATTATGACTCGGTGCAGATGAAGCGCGGCGAGGTGTTTACACTGAAGCTCATCGATGAGGCGTATCGTAAAATGTATGAGGCTTGGCGCATCAGCGGAGCCGAAGCCATGACCTATGAGGAGTGGTTGGCCAGCGACCTGATGGGGCAGAAGGATCCCGCTGCAATCATTGCCGAAATTAATATTGCCCTAGAGGCAAACGGCCACGAACAGATCAACCCCGAAGAGGTGACCAGCACCAGCCTCGACCAACGCAAGCAGTTGCCCTTGGCCAAGGAGGCAGCGTACCGGAAGATCGTCAAGGTCAGGGCCACGTTGCAGAAAAACTTTTTAGACAGTCAGGAGAACCTAGACCCAAGCAAGGAAAAGTCGCTGGCGTGGAAGGTTAACAAGGCCAAGGAGAAGCTTCTTTCTCTGGTACAGAAATATACTGACGCAGATGTAGCAAGGAGAACCCTGCAAAGAGGTTTGATTGCGGCTGTGAAGGAGTTGCGGGACGACATAAGGCAGATCGCAAATGCGTCCAGAAAGAAGGGGGAGTTGTACCAAATAATAAAGCAACTGGAAGGCAAGACTCCAGATGCAAAGGCGTATGCGGCTGTCGAAAGGAAGCTGCTCAAGCTCGTCAGGGAATCGAGGTCCGGCAAGGGTAACTTTTTTGACATGATGGAGGCGGCGGCACAGTTGCTTCAAGATCGCAGCGACAGCGAATCGCGCTGGCAAACCTTAACAGCCAGCCAGATAGTCGAACTCTTTGAGTCGTCCGGCATAGAGATCCTGCAACCTCTGGTTAAGGACAGGCAAATGCTTGCGGCCATTATTGCGATGGCTAAAAAGGATTCGCTCATTATGGACTTGCTTTCGCTTCGGCGCGACAGGGAGCGGGGAGGTGTTGATGAGTTACTCAGGGAGGTGTTGGCCAAGGGCAGGGCGGACGAGGCGACTATACGCCACGCAACACGCAGGCTTCCACGGCTGGAGAAGATTGCCAACCGGCTGCTTCTTGATCTTAACAAAAAGCAATCTGATCTGGCCGCAGACGAGCGTCAGATACAGAAGCAGGCTGACCGCGCCTTGTTCTGGGATTCGGTGGCAGAGACGATTGATGACCAGATGGGAAGTCTCGAGGACGACCTTGGGATTGAGACAGCAGACAGGAACGTGCAGGCATTTGCCCTTTATGACGGAGCAAAGATTCCCGTGCCTGCCAGCGAGAATACTTCGATAGAGGATTTAAAGGATCCCACGAAACTGGTGGAGATTTCCATCAAGGCAGGCAAGGCCAGTCAGGATAACATTCGGAAGAAATACGAGAAGATCAAACGATGGCTGATCGCAAACGCTGACAAACCAAAGTCCGCCACCTACCGGCAGATGGAGAGGATAGCCAATGAGTTGGCCGTCGCTGGAGCAGACCTGATGGAGAAGGGCGTTAAAAGAACCGTCACTCAAAAAATACTCGACAGCTTTTCCAAGTCCCTTTTCTCCCTCGACTCCGGTATAGCCCGACTGATGGGCAGGCGGATTGAACGCTTCCAAGGCGAGTGGGAGAGGATGGATAAGGAGGCTGAACTGATCGGGACGCAATGGACGCTTGCTGAAAAGAATCTGATGGACGAGTTGATGAAGGGCAACGGCCTGTTCAAGATCGATGAACGAGAATCTTTCAGAACCAACTGGTATCAGTCCGCCCTACAGTTCTTTGAGAAACGCCCAGACCTTTTGGCGTTCAGCAAGGACAGCGAAAAGATGAGGCAACACGCCTATTCGGTGTTCCTTGCCAAGCAGTCAGGCACACCGGAACTAAAAGCGTTCACCAGTCAGCCAAAAGTCAGGGACTTGTTTGCTCGATACATGGACGCAACCGCCAAGTCTTCGGGCTGGTTTGACAGCCAGCGCAAGCGACTGAACATCAAGCTGGCGACGGACAAGCAGGGGGGGTATCTCCGCGACTCAATAGGTGAACCGATTTTCACGGTGATGCGACGACTGTCTGACCACGCATCGTTGATTTATGAAACCATGAGAACCTCCGGCTGGTTGGAGGTTAAATCTGACGAACCGTTTGATGATTCACGCCCACTGTTTAGCAAGACAGTTTGGATGGATTTCCTTGGGCCTATTGTCCGGCGAGAGGGAAGGACAATGCTTGCCTCAGTTCAAAGGGCGGACGGCATTGACAGGCTCGCGAGGAGGTCGAATATCGTGGAAGCTTATGAGGCAACCAAACCTGGTGAGAGCGGATTTTATTCCATTCAGCAATTTGCGGAGAAGCTTTATTCACTGGAAGAGGGAGATCCTGCCGACATGGAGTCGAGGCAGCAGTTCATCGAACAAACATTCAGCACATTGAATGATATATTCCTCGCGCTGCACTCACAGAAACAGGAACTGGCCCAGACCAACAACGACGGGAACATGGGCGTCCCGCTGCGTGTGCTTATGGACACCCGTAAGGCAGAGGAACTGCCTGCTGAATTCATGGAGCATGTGGCGTTTGATTCGCGGACCATGAAGCAGATGGCAAAGGTCATGGCGATGGAGGCGCAGTATGGCAGAAACATGTCCACCATGATTACCGGCTTCAACCAATTGTTGCAGGAGTTGGGCGACAAGGCGCAAAAATATAAAACAATAGTTGACGAAGTGATCTCTGCTAACCCCACGGCAACACGGGGAAAGCGCAAGAAGTTAATTGAGAAAGCGTTTAAAGATCGCGGACTAAACTACCTGGTCTACAATCAGGCTGCTAACAACTTAAAATACGCTCAAGATTTGAGGCAGAGTTGGCTCACGTTCGCAACTTCAGAGGGGCATGTGTCCACGGAGAACAGGATGGCGCAGGAGGTGGCGGGAACTATGGCGGGTGCAACCGTGCAGGGTTTCAGTACGTTGATACTCGACCTTTCAGCACCCGTAATTCAGGGGCAAACCAAGATGACAGGGATAGGCGGAACAAGGTTCGCCGCCTCAATTTACAAGAAGGCATTCGGGGAAGTGCTTGGAAGCTTTTGGCAGTTGTTTGGTAAAACCTTTGGCCTGAAGGCGGACAACGCTCGTCGTCGCGCCAGAAACGGATACATATTTGCAGACGCACACATTCGGATGCAGGACCAGTTCATTGGTGCGCTAAACGAAGCCAATCAGAACGACAGATTGCTTGTGGAGGAAGGCGACACCACCCCGCAAATGCTTGGCAAGAGGGTTAGGAGGGGGATGCTGAACTTCACCAGAATTGTGCGCACCCTGATTGGCTCGGGCTTTGGTAAATCCAAGCTGGCTGAAAACGACGCAGCGTTCTCCACCGTGAAACCCCAAGCCCCATACACCTGGGGTTCAGAGATAATCCATGCAGCGGCTGTTGATTCCTATGTTGAAAAGTTTGAAAGCCTTCTGTCCAGAGCGGTTGAGTACCTCCAGAAAGCGGAGAACCAACCGGAGCTTACAGACCCCACCTTTGCGTTTAGCACCAAGAACCACGCAAAGGACTTAGGATTCGGAAAGCGGCTGCTTATCTTCGATAGCTCGTTGGACTTGGATTACTTCCTGAACGCATTAAGCGAGAAGGGTCTTTCGCTTGAGCAACTCGCAAAAGAATACATTGAGAGATCAACGACAGACCCGGAAGCCACGCTCATAACCGACAATAATTTCCACCACCTCGCCGCGCTGGCCAACAAGGACATCATGCTGGCTAACAATGTGACGACCCAAGCCAAGGGATTGCTTTCAGGCAAGGTTTTTCCTGTTCTTCAGAACCTTCTGGGCTGGTCGATTCGCAGAACCGGCGACCTGTTCCGCATGTTCAGAAAACCAGACGGGTCAAAGAATACTCAACACTTGGCGAAAGCCTTGATGCGGCTCGCTTTCATTACGACACCAACCGCCCTTGGGTGGGCAGTACTGAGAGATTGGTGGGACGAGGATATCTACGGCAAAACCCCCAACGTCCTTAAATTCAGGGACGCACAATCTGAAGTGGATGTTGCTTTAACGCTCCTTGACAGGACAGCCAGAGTCGGCGTGGCAGGGCTTGGCGGTGACGCAATTAACGGTATTCTAAACGTCCAGACAGGGAGGGGGTTCAGTCTCGATTCCAGAATCTTCGTGGTCAACTCGTTTTTCCAGTTGTCCGGTGCAATGTCCACGGCGTTCCATCAGAAGGGGGCGTCCTACGAGACGGTGTGGCGCAAGGTTATTCAAGCGGGTGGCGGGTCAGGCTTCCTACAAAACTTTGTCACATATAAGAATTTTCTGGAGACAGTCAGCGGTGCTAACTTGGACACACAGGAAGACCGCATTGTCGCCCGAATAAATATAGAGAACATAATCAGGGCGGCTGGCAGGGGGGCTAAGAATCTCGATGTCAGGGCATATGGAAAAGGGACATTCTTGAGCAACCCGATACGCCCACACATTAAGGACATGATTACCGCCGCCTATGGCAACGATGCGGCAGAGTTCAACAAGGCATACCGGCAGGCCGTGGAAGCTGCCAAGGCAGAAGGCAAGGCAGACCCAAGAGACTCTGTAGCTCGCAGCTTCGGGGCTTATAACCCGCTGAGAAAAGTTTTTAAAACAGACCCAACCGAAGCTGAGTACGCTGAACTCTTGGGCAACATGGGGCATGACGCCGCCAGGACTGTCAAGGAGGGGTTGGTTTTGTACAACCGATACGGCGAGCAGATCGGTTCCAAGCCATTCTTCGGCAGAGCGGAAAGAAAGAGGAGGAAGCCCAAAATGGGGGCAGACTTCAGGGAGGGGCTGCCTACGCTCGATGACTACAGATTAACAGCCACCATGCCCATTTTCCGTTGACCCAGCTTTAACATATTTTAACCTAATTGAATTATGAGCGAATCCTTGATTAAGAAACTACCGGCGGTACACAGCAGTGCGTACCTATCATCAGCAGGAGCCACCCCCAGTTCCGTGGGGTCTGGGCAAACCGTGGTTATCACCAATGTATTAAATGCCAACACATCCCTGGCGACCCTGCAAGAGGACGACAGCAACGGAGATGACATTATGAAAATACCCGCCTCCAGTTCCGTTGTCTTCGAAACGCCCCACAGGGTTACTGCGGCTAAGAAGGTTTACAGCGACAAGGCTGATGTGACCATTGGTTACTACGTTGAGGGATAATGGAGAGGAAAGCCTCCAGCCTAAAGATTCGAACGACAGGCGATTTACCCAGTATACCTGGGGAAGTCGTTGCAGATTATCCGTCTTTAACGAATTGGTGGGATGACAGCGTAGCTGTTATAGATAGGCTAAGGGACGAGACTGGGGTAGCTGAGACAGGGCCAGCAGGAGCTACAGGGCCAGCAGGAGCAACAGGAGCAACAGGAGCAACGGGAGCAACAGGAGCAACGGGAGCAGCAGGAGCAACGGGAAGCGGAGGAACGCTGGCGGAACTAAAGACCGCCCTAAACATTCTGGGCGACGCAATGGGAACACTGAACACACAGGAAGTATTTAACAAAACACAAGACGGAGGAACATTTAGTTAAAGGAGAATCATTATGGCTAACGTAATTCAAATCAAAAGAAGCGCAACCCACAGCGCCACAACCGCGCCAACCAACTTAGCCGTTGGGGAGCTTGGGTATGTGCAAGGCAGCAAGGAACTCTACATCTGTAGGTCTACGGACAACACGGGCGGCACAGAAATAATTCACGCAGCCCTTCCGCTAGACGGGGCAAACACCATAGACACGGTTGGTGAGATTGCCACGGGAACGTGGGCGGCTGATGTCATCGGGTCTTCTTATCTTCCTGACGCATCAACAACTGTTGAAGGTGTAGTGGAGCTTGCCACGGACGACGAAACCAATACAGGCACAGATACGTCTAGGGCATTAACAGCCTCCAACCTAACAGCGTGGGCATCTGACACAACTACCGCAATAGCATCAGGGAAACTTCCCACCGCATCAACCACACAGGTGGGGATAACGGTACTTGCTGATTCAGACGAAACCAACACAGGAACGGATGACACCAGAGCGGTTACTCCTGACGGGCTGAATGACTGGGAGGGCAATACTGCGATCACAAGCGTAGGCACAATCGCCACAGGCACATGGAACGCCGATTCAATAGCAGCAGGGAAGCTCCCCGCGCTAAATAGCATCACCGCACCAGATGGCGATGTTGCGCTTAACTCAAAGAAGATCACAGGACTTGCTGATCCAGAGGACGCACAGGACGCCGCCACTAAGGCGTATGTGGATGCCAAAGCTCAGGGGCTTGACATTAAAGACAGCGTGGTGGCGGTATCGCTTGACGAATTAGAGGATGTCACCTACGCCCAAGCCAACAACACAGACGGCATAGGAGCAACGCTGACCTGTGACAACGCAAATGAGACGCTGGTGATTGACGGGGTAACGCCTTCTGAAACTGAACGGGTATTGCTCTTGGGGCAGGCTGGGAA
>Ga0208299_1000992_pt1 | contig 22660 bp, 44 predicted proteins | sample 15_taG_FD_184089 | JGI IMG/M metagenome (GOLD analysis project Ga0208299, IMG submission 184089) | Marine viral communities from the Subarctic Pacific Ocean - 15_ETSP_OMZ_AT15312 metaG (SPAdes) (version 2) | ecosystem: Environmental > Aquatic > Marine > Oceanic | place: Pacific Ocean | collected...
GCGAAAACGTTTATGGGCTTGTTAATTGGTCAGGAGGGTTGGTATTCGAAGAGGTGCAAACTGACCTGGAGGCTGAAGGGTACGAAGTCCAACCGATTATACTTCCAGCTTGTGCCGTCAACGCTCCACACAGAAGAGATAGGGTTTGGTTTGTTGCTCACTCCCTCAACGGTAGATATAAAACCAGACGAGAAGAGAAAAAAGGCACGAACAGAGTACAGAAAATCAGTAGGGAGACAATGGACTGCGGGAAGTTTAACGGAGCAGATTTATCACGGACTACTTCCAACACCGACAACAAGCTGTGCGAATGGAGGGACAAGCGCACCGAGGAAAGATGGGAAAAAGAGGGAAAGCGAACTAAACCACTGGGCAACGATAAACAGGGACGAGTCCGAAGCGAGTGGCAAAACTTCCCAACTCAACCCCCAATTTGTGGCAGAAATGATGGGATTTCCGACAGATTGGATAGTATTACCTTTCCTAAATGGCGAAATGAATCAATCAAAGCCTACGGAAACGCAATAGTTCCACAAGTAGCATATCAGATTTTTAAAGCCATCAATGAATTAAACCCCCAAAAAACCGAAACCCTTTATCCATCAGCGTTTCAGCCGATTAATCGCGGGGGTGAAATTTCAGGCCAAAAATGAGCGATTCCGGAACCATATCACAAGCGTTTTTGAACCGGCCAGATCCGGAATCGAAATCCGTGAAACACACCATCAATTTGGATTGGTTCCAGGCGATGATCATTGGCGATCTTATTTCACCCGATGATCACGATTCACCACCGCTTGAATTGTCGTTTCTGGATGGCTTTATCCGTTTCAGGTTAAACATGAAAGGCGATCAGCCGGCCGGAAATAAGCATTTCAAATACATCTATCGTATCTATTATCGCGACAACCGAAAATTCGGTGAATGTTTGGTGATTCCACGGAACAACGTGATCATGAAAGATTCCAGGGCCATCATGTTTAAAGCCGAAAATTTCCGGCTTTATGAGGGTGGTTTCTGTTTCAATTTCAATTTGTTCCTTGAATCGATGAAATGGAAATTCGATCACTTTACCCGTTTGGACATTGCCGTTGATGGTGGATCTCATTTCACCAATATTTTGAAGATGGCAAAAGGTAAAATCTTTAAATTAGGTCGGGCCGAATTCAAACCGATTTATGAAGGGAACATGAAATTGAAAGCGTTTTATGTTGGCAATTCTCAAAGCCAGAAAAGTTTACGAGCGTATGATAAACGAAGGCACATTAAACAGTTTGAACACAAACAGTATATCGAAGAATTTTGGACAAAAAACCGGTTGCACGATGCAATCAGATCAGACAAATCCAGGGTGGAACGGTTGGAACTTCAATTGAGATCCGATGCAATAAAAGCCATACCACAGGCCGATGTTGAAAAGATGGACCAAATGGAACATCTGGCCGGAATGATGAAAATCCATTTCAAAAATTGGTTTGAATTCGTTGAATCAAAAGCCAAAACCGGAATCAAAACACCATCGCACCGGCCACGGTTGGAATCCGTTGATTGGGATTCACTCCGTTCCGATCATTTCGATAAAATAAACACCAAAGGATTCAACATGGTGAAACGGATCCGGCAAGCGATTAAAACCAATTGGATGATGTTCTATTTCACAAAATTGGATGAATTCAGGATCACGGCTTTTCACATGGCCGATGAATTCAATTGCTACCAATGGTTTATGACTGCGAAACCCTATTGGCGAAAAGAATTCGATTTGATGGCCGATGATGTTCATTTGGCCGTGGTTCCGGATGATCTGGCCGTTCAAATTCGAAAAGTAAGTTGATGAAACTAATCGTTCAATTTTCAGGTGGTAAAGATTCACAAGCAGTTTTAATCCATACGGTTCAAAAATACGGATCTGGAAAAGTGGTGGCCGTTTTCCAGGATACAGGATTCGAACATCAAAAAACCTATAATCACATCAATAAATGTTGCGATGATCTTTCGGTTGAATTGGTGGTGAACAAATCGAAAAAATATGAAGGGATGTTTGATCTGGCAAAACAGAAAAAACGGTTTCCATCCAGTTACGCAAGGTTTTGCACTACACATTTGAAAATCTATCCGTTCATCGATTATTTGTTGGATGAGGTTCAACAATCGGTGATCATCTTCCAGGGGATCCGAAAAAATGAATCATTGGCCAGATCCAAAATGAATTCAGAATGTCGGCTTTTTAAGTATTACATAGATCCGTATGGCAAGGACAATCGTGGAAACAACCGTTTTCACAATTATAGAAAGAAAGAGGTTTTGAAATTTCTTGAAAACTATGGGGATGATATTATTCGGCCGGTGTTCGATTGGTCTGGAAATGATGTGATGGATTTCATTTTGAAAAACGGCCAGAAACCAAATCCGTTGTACTACGAAGGGTTTTCGCGTGTTGGTTGTTTCCCTTGTGTTCAATGTGGATTGAGTGAATTGAATATTGTTCGAAAAAACTATCCGGAACGATTCAAGGAAATTGAAGATTTTGAATTACACACTGGCCTATCATTCGCACAACCGGATAAAATTCCGGATCGGTATCAGACCGGAATAAGTAAACGTGGTGTTTCATTTCCATTGATAAAAGACGTTGGCCGATATTTAGCCGATCGCGATTCCACCGGTAATCTGTTTTCAAGTGATCCGGAATTTCAATCGTGTATGTCAATTTATAACATTTGCGAATGAAACTAATCATCACAATATCATTCATTTTCCTATCCATCCAGGCGATTGGCCAATCCGGTACAAATCCAATTTGGCTAAAGTTTGGAATGAACCACGTTAAACCAACACCGAATCTTTATGGCGATTCCACTTATTGGCCGCCATATTTTCCGGTGGAACAATTTCAGATCTATGCTTGCCATGTTCCGGATTCTGGCCGGTTGGTGATGGTGATCGCACAACAACCAACATGGTTTGAAGATAAACCCGATTACAATTTTATCATTGCGGCCGATTCAGCCACAGGATATCCAATAAAAACCAATCATTCCGGATCCGGAGATTCGCTGTTGGCGTTTGGGGTTTGGTGGTGGATCACCGGATGTTTGAATGTTGCCGGATCAGTTGTTTCAAATCATGTTGGAACCATAGGAAAACCAATTATGAATGAACCGGATGTTCCGGCAAACAAAACCCTATTCATATATGTGGAAAACATCTACCAGGATCCGCGTGATTTTTACATCTTCTTAAAGGTGAGGGATTGAACGCCTGTTGTTGGTGCGGTTCTGGCCAGTGTGCAAATTTTAATTCCTTGTGATCCGTGGTGATAATATAATTTTGAAATCTACTTTCGGGGTGAAAGTCCAACCTACGGGTGAAATGGGTTTTTGGCCGGTGGTTCTCTCTGGTTCCACCGGCTTTTTTTTTGCCGTTAATTGTGGATCAATGGTTCATCTAACATCATTTGCGCAATGATCACCACAACCATTTCATGATCCGGATCATCTTTCAGTCTTTCCAGGTGAATCGATTTCACCATCCATTGAAGTTCATCCAGGCAATTAAATGATGAACCGATGGCCGGAACCAAATCGGCAAACGGCCAGATCCGATCATACGGAAAAACTTTCACATCGGTTTGGCCGGTGAACTTGTTTGGTGTGATCTGGATTTCGCGAAATACAAATTTCTTTTTCATGTAGGTGTGCAATTTTTAGTTGAATTCAAAAATGATGATGCAATTGTTTTGCAGTACAAAATTTCAATCAACCACCGAAACCATCGTTTCTAAAATTGCACAGCATGGAAAAAGAACCAACACCGGAACCACAATTGGATCCAACACCACCAACACCGGAACCAATTCCGGTTCCAGAAGCCGAACCACCGAAACCGAAACGCGGCCGGCCGGTAAAATCGGCCGATCCGTTGAAACATCAAATCAGTGTTAGATTAACCGAATCGGAATTTTTACAGTGGTTCCGGCTTCGAAAAAAGAATTCAAAGGATCCGGAATCATTGGTTTTGCCGCGAAAATTGATAGTTAAGATGATCAAATATTGCCTAAATGATCCGTATGGAGATTTCCGATAAAATCAAATCCATCGGATCCAGTATCCGGCTGATGTTTCCGGTTTCAAAGAAAGAACTGGAAACGGCCAAAGCCATATCGATGGCCAATGATGTGGCGATTCTTAAATCGGTTGTGGCCGATCAAAAGGCACAAGCGCGGATCAATAGTTTCAACACATTGATTTCGGCAATCGTGTTGGTGGTGTTGGCCTATTTAGTTATCAGATTTTTAAAGATGATCCGATCATGAGTAAAAATAAATACAAAGACGTTGAAACCGGTGATCCAGGATCCACGGTTCCGGAAATCAAATCGAAATCCGGTGTGGTTGCAATTAATCCGGAAACCACCGGAACCAATGCCGGAATCGTGAAAATAGAACATGAAAAATCTATTGATGAACCGTGGCCGGATGTGATCCGGTTTGTTTCACATAATTACATTGAGGTTGAATCAATGATAAATACGGATCCAACAACACCGGATCCGGAGTTGATTGTTTATGAGCGATCAATTCCAAACGGGTTCCAGATCGATCGCGATGAATTGGAACGGTTGGTTCTGTTAAATCATGAATTACGATCGGATTTGGATAAATTGATGGGAACATTTGGTGTTCTGATCCGCAAAATTTCAAAGGATGGTTTAATGTCAATCATCAACAAAAAAGTGTTGATCGGGTTGGATAAAAAATCGGATCTGATCCAGGGAATCAACACAAACGAAATTCAAAATAACATCATTCCGGTGTTGGATAAATACTTAAAAAATGACTGATTCCGAATTGCGGCAAATGTTGAAAGATTCAACAAAGCCGATCACACCAAACGATGATAACGGTTCACCGGACATTGAACACGATCCGGAATTATTAGATCCGGAACCGGAACCAACACCGGATCCGGATGGTGATGAATTCGATGATGATCCATCCGGTTTCAACGAAGATGATCCAGGCTTTGTAAACGATAAAGGCCAATACAAATCGGGGCCGATGAATCGGTTTTTGGAGTGGATTCCGCAAATATTGATCTTCTTAATTGAGGCAAGCGGTGAAAAATGGTTGGTTCCGGCTTATAAAAAAAGAATGCTTTCACCGGAAGATGAAAAGCGGATCACAGAATTGGACAAATTGCCATCCGAAGATTGGAACACATCCGATATCGATTTGATGAAAAGGAAATCAAAGGTTTTCGAATATCAAAAATCGATGCCATTGGGTGAAATTGAAAAGCCATTATTCACCGAATCGATGGTTGAAGCATTGAGTGAAATGAATGTTCCGGATCTGAAACCGTGGCAAATTTGTTTGTTGGTGGTGGCCGGAATCACCGTGATGCGCATTGCACCGTTCTACATCGATCTTCCATCAAATCCATTTGAACCGGTAAATGCCTAAAAAAAAGAAATCCACGGAACGTTTGAATTTCGCGATGGCCGTAATTGGTGGCCAGGGTGTCGGGAAATCAACGTTCACTAGAGGGTTGGTTGATGATTACCATCCATCGAAAAAAAGGTTGATCGTTGACGTAAACGATGCACCACCTTACGCGGATTTGGAATCCATCCAGATTTCACAGATCCGAAATTGGATGGATATGGAATCCGGATCGTTGATCAAACGATGGAATCCAACAGACAAGCGGGCCGGAATCGATTTTTTGATCCAGAAAAACAACGTTCATGATGGTTTGGTGGTGTTGGAAGATTGCACCGGTTACATTCCACCAAATCCATCCTACGATGTACGGCAATTTATGGTTGATCGTAGAATGCACAATCTGGATCTGATTTTCACATTTCACGCATTGGGTTTCATTCCACCGTTTTTTCGTAGGTTTTTAACGCACATTATCTTATTCAAAACCGGTGATGGTGAATTGCCGATGGAACCATCGTTTCGGAAACACTGGAATCATGGCGATGAATTGGTGGAATCGTACATCCAGGTGAGGAAAAACCGTGATCGACATTTTTACAAAATCATTGAAACCGGATTGTAAAGTGATGGAATTGAAAATTATCCGATTGCGATTCATCTACAAATACAAGGTGGCCGAATTATACATGATTTCAATCCAGAAATTAATGAAAGAGGTTGAAAACATTGATGGGATTGGTGAAGTGAAGCGGATCAAAATGTTTTCACCCAAGCAATTGAAAATGATCATCGATGAATTGGGTGTTCCATACGGTCATAAAATCGAAATAAATGAACATTGAAACCAAACGGATTTTGATCGGATGTCCGATCTCTAAAGAAAAAGATTATTGCATTACCGATTGGATCGATCACATCATGGAAATGATTTCGAATTCCAAACATCGGATCGGATTGGTTCTGGCCGAAAACGGGGTTTCAACATCCGATCGATCGATCGCGGAAAAACACATATTGAAACGTTATCCGAATTTTAAAGATGCCGCTTTTATATTTACTCCAACACTAAAACACCAGGATGTTCGATTGGCCATCGCTCGTTCATGGAATTCAATCGTTTTTGAATGTCAAAGTCCGGATTGGTTTTTTGACAACCGGCCGATCGATTTCCATCTTTCCATCGAATGCGATGTTTTTCCACCGGTCGATTCAATCGATCGACTAGTGGAACACCATGAAATCCAAATGAAAAATCAACCATTGGATGAACCGATTTGTGTTGGTTATCCATACATGGTTTATTTGGGTGAACGATCGCGGCCATTATATCAAACGGCCAATTTCAATTCCGGATCCATTGAGGTTTTAACATTGCCGGCTTTTCCATCATTCATGTTTACCGATGGCCAGTTGAAACCGATCACCGGAATCGGCCAGGGTTGTATTTTAATTCCATGTTCCATTTATACGGATCTGGAAATCCGGTTCCGATGGGAAACCGGATCCATCTATTTTCCGGATGCGTTTTTCTTTATCGATCTGGCAGCGAATGGTGTTCCGGTGTTGGTTGATACATCGGTGATTTGTGAACACCGAAACCAGGATTGGAGCGCAGTACAAAACAACTTTACTGTATGAGTAATTTAAAAGCCAAAATAGAACGCGAAACCGGATGGATTGAATTGTTAGAAACTGAATTGGGAATCAGGCATGAACTTTTCAAGGTTCACAACAGCTATCCAGTGAGGGACGAAAGGTTGAAAGAATTGGAATTGGAATTGGATTCGGTCGCGAATGAAAAAGAAATGTTTCATGTTGAATCTCAATTGGAAATTAGCAATGCATACGTGAAGGAATGGGAAAAGAGGGCCAAAGATCACGCGGAAAAGATTGAAACCGATTGGAAAGAGTTTGAAAAGAAAATGGATCCGGCCATCAATCGGGCGGTGAATCTTTCCATGAGCCATCCAAACAAAAAACAGGCGATCCAGATTTGCGATGATTACAGATCCGGAAAATTCGAATCCAAAGAACAAAAAATCCAAGCGTATAAAGCATTGACAAAATTGGTTTGAAGCCAAAAGGCGAAAAGCCAGGAAACAACGAATTTCCAATTAAAATATCACAGAAAATGAAAACCTATTTTTTGCCAATTGCCGTTTGTGTTCCGGTGAAACAATCACGGATCGAATTTTTTGAATCAATGTGTTTGCCATCCATCCGGAAACAAAACGTTGAAGTGATCCAAACCAATCACAAAACAGAATTGGGGCCGAATGAAAAGCGAAACCGGATGGCCAGAAAATCGGACACGGAATTCCTGTTTTTTTGTGATGATGATTGTATTTTGCCCGATGGGTTTTTGGCTAAACTGTTGGATGAACTTCGTTCCGTTTCCGATGATCGGGTTGGTTATGTTTACACCGATTTCAAAGCCGTGGTCCTAGACCCGAAATTCCATCCAAAAGGCGAAACCCATTTTCACAAGGCCAAACCATTTTCGGCCGTGGAGTTAAAAAAGGCCAATTTCATTTCATCGATGGTGTTGATCAAAAGATCCGTGTTCCCAGAATTCGATGAAACGTTGGAATCTTATTCAGATTGGGATCTGTTTCTGGAATTACTGGAGCAAGGGATCCACGGAAAATATGTTCCGGAAATCAGTTTTGAGAAACATTTTTTCGATCCAGGGATCACCACCACGGCCGATCATGATAAATCTTTACAAGCCATCCGGAAAAATCGGAATCTTTCAATGGTTGAATTCGAAGATTTGGGCCGCGTTGAATAGATCAATCATCTGATTTCCACAGATCCGGCCATTCCAGGTGAACCGGATCAAACGTAATTCCATCCAAAAACGGGTTTTTCACCCTTACCATAGGCCATCACCGGCCATCACCGGCTCATTGGATTCGACCAAATGAACTTTGGGCCAATTATTATTCATTACAATTTCATGATGAAAGTAAATCCGACCATAGTTGTATCTGCGTTGATTGCGCTTGTTGTTTTTGCGGTGGCTTCGTACGGTGTTCAAAAGATACTGGCCAAACCATCCGAAACCGATGGGTAGAGAATTAACATCATCAACATGAAGTTCAAAAAAAAGTACCAATGAGAAAGGGAAACCAAAATCAGAAATTGCCGTACTACGGCCAAGCAAATCCAGGCGTTTCGCGTGGTGTTCAGGCGCAAGCTGCTGCAATGATCCAATCGTTGACAAAGGCTCCAGAATTGTCAGCTTTCCGATTGACCATCGCCAATTCAGAATCGGTAGATCAAACGGCCACAATTTTCAACGGCCAAACCATTGCTGAAATCACGGATGCCGCAAGTGGGATCACCAAAACCAACAACACATCATCATCGGTTCCAACATACGCGAATCTGATTTTGAATGTTTGCACCAATCCACTTTTGATCGCAGGGTTTAATTATGATGCAGATTCAAAGGCTCAACTTTCAAACGCTTTCGATTTGGTGGTTGGAAATCTGGATGGAACCAATAATAAATATCCAATGGGGCCGGCCATCGCTTTGGCAGTTCAAAACAATCAATTCATCGACGATCTACTATACATCAACTTTCCGCAAGTGATGGATGGATTCAAGGGTTTCGGGGTGTCGATTGAAACCACGGAAGCAATACGGTTGACGTTCAAAGTTGTATCACAATTCCGTTATAGCTAAACCGAACCAGGATCAAATTATAAAACACGAAAAAAGCCATCCGGAATTTCCGTGATGGCTTTTTTTATAAAAACATACAAATGGCTGCAACAGCACAAACTAATCCAAACGCTCCAAACAATTGGTTCCATCAAAATTTTATGCCAGGATTTACCGGTGTTTGGGATACATTATTCGGGGGGCCGGAACCTACACCGGTAATTATTAATCAACAACCATCAGAATCAAGCGATTCCGATAATACTGTTGTTTGGGTGGTTGGTGGAATCGGGGCCGTTGTAGCGATCGCGGTTTTGATTTTTGCATTAAGAAAATAAAACCGATCGGATGTTTGGTGGATTGTTAGGCGCGTTGTTTGGCGGTGGTGGTACTGCACCACCACCATCGATTATTATTCAACAACCACCACCGGATCCGGAAAAAGATCACACTATGTTGTTTATAGTTGCGGGGTTTGTGGTTTTGGTTTTGATCGTTGGTGTTGTTTTAACTTTTAAAAAATAGAATTATGAATTTCAAAACATCGGCCGTAATTTTTGCTTCAATCGTGATGGCGTTTGTTGTGCTTTGGTGGATCAAAAAATCGGAAATGTTACCTGTTACATGGTGGACTCAGCCGGTTGAAGGTATAAACTTATTATCGGAAACCATAATGGCCAGCAACACAGGCGCGAAAATGTCAACGGCTACATCAGCACACATTTTCACACCACCAACAGGGTTTCAGCCACATATCTACGCAAGCTAAAACCAGTATCCGGATGGCTCAAGCGCTAAATTGGAAAGGTCACACATGGAATGAATACACAAAGGCCATTTCCATCGAACACGATGGGAAGATCTTAGTTGAATTGGTTTTTTCAAATGGCTTTAACCACGATCATTACAATCGCGATGTTGAGATTGGCGATACCATCGAATTAAAAGGGGATGTAGATAATTTCTATGCAATAGATGGGAACTACAAGGTTGTTGAGCTAACCCGTAACCCACCAGGACAAGGTAACGTGAATTGGGGGTTTGTCATTGACTATGAACTAACAAACACGCATTGGGCCAATGGCTTCGGGCAGGTACGGACAATTAAAAAAGTTCAGCGTGGCTCTGAAATAGATGGGCCGTTATTTAATCTTCCATCCTTTTCCGAATTGTCGAACATTTCACCAAATATGGTTTTGTTTGGCATTTTGGTGATGGTGATCACTTTATTTATGGTAATAAGATCATGAGCAAAAAGAAATTAATAGTATCAATTTTGGTGGTGGCGATTGTTTTGTCCACAATATACTATCTGTTTTTTCGCGATGGGTTGAACTATAAAATTCCGCTTTCGCTCGAACAAACGTTAGACCATATACCAATTTGGGGAGGGATTGCCGAATTAGATTGGGGGGGGTTTGCCCATGCCGTTAAAAATTTGTCCGGAGCGGAACCACCGCACCATTATGGTGGTGCAGGAAGCGTTTACTACGACAAAAACCATCGTTACATCTTAGCGTGGTTTAAAGGCGCAAACATTGAACCGAAGGGGTGGCATGTCAACACTTATAAACCTTACATTTTGGAGTATCTGAAAAGTGGTTGGGCGCGTGATCATTCAACTATTGCTATTGGCGAATATTTAAATGGATAAAAAATGGATTGGGGGAACTTAGAATTACGTGCAGGTGGCGGCCCTGCAACACCAATTACAGGGGGGCCAATGATCGCAACGGGGCCAGGAATGGGATCCGGTGGATCTGGCAACAATGGGCAAGGGGCCGTGAATATTTCAGGAATTGGCCAATATCCGCAAGCAAGCGCGGCCGATTTGGTTACACCGGTATCCGTGGTGGGTGCAGATCCGGCCATCATCACCGATGATACGATTGGCGAACCAACATGGATCGAATTATACGGAAACACAGCAGCCGTTTCAATTATTGCGTTGGTGGTGTTGGTTGCTGTTGGATATATGTTTATGAAATAAAAAAAAGGAAATGGCAAATTATCCAAAACTAAGAGTTGTCCAGGTTATATATGTTGGTGGTGATGTGATCACAACATCGATGGCCGGCCATCTAAAGGAAAAGGAAATCCGCGATTATTTCAGAATCGGAAAGAAATTCAATATCGGATCGACAAGAGATAAAATCAGATCCGTTAAAAGTGTAACAATCTTAAAATGAGATTGCGGAAAACATCGGCCAGATTAGGAAAGCGTGAAATCATCATTTCGCGTGATGCCAAATCGGTGAAAGATCCATTGAATCGAAATGCACACGTTTCGATGGCTCGAAAAGCCGGTGGATTATCCGTGGCCATGCTAACGCAATTCACAAGCAAAACCGGCAAATTCCGTGATACTGGAAAACCGATGCTTGGATCCAGATTGGACAAATATTATTCAGAATATCCGGTTTTAAGGGTGTTCGAAAAACAACGATCGGGCGGTGTTAAGGTTCCAAACGGATTCATTTATTTCGATCCGCAATTTTTGACCGATCATTTCGCATTGCAAGGGATTCAGTATGGCAATTGGTTGAACCAGGAAGATCGTTTGAATTACACGGCCGCGTTTGGCTTATCAATGTTAGATATGCAATCGGTGTTGAAGTTCAACAACAAAGCGATGGGCCAATTTGGAAGATTGGGTTTTGCGTTTGGAGCAAGGGGTAAAGGAAAGGCTTTGGCACATTACGAACCGGTTGGTGAAGTGATCAATTTAACCCGTTATCACATTTCGCTTGGAAATTCAATTCCAAAATGGATCCGGCAATTGTCGGATGGTGGAATTGGATCATTGGCTCATGAATATGGCCATGCAATCGATTATTTCGCGGGTGCATATTTGCAGCCGGTGAAATATGAATATTCGATTTCCGATGGTGATTCAACACGAACCACCACAAATCAAAAAGTGGCAAAAAAACCTACCATCCGTGGCAAAATGGAACGGTTGATGAATGCGATCATTTGGAGTCGGCCAGGGGTGCAAACCGAATATTACAAGCGGATCAAAACATTGCAGCCAGGAAACTATTTAATTCAGAGAAATGAAATTTTTGCACGAACATTCGAACAATGGATGGCGTATAAACTGGCCGCAAAAAAGGCAAAAAATATCTTTCTGACTAAAACCAAATACGGGGGTGGCCGTTACATGAAACCGGCCGAATTCAAACGAATCGTTCCAATCATGGATCGGTTGATGGTATCAATTAAAACTAAAATAAACACCGTTACCGGATAAATTATGGCAAAATTAGACGTACATGCAAAGAGAACATTTCTTTTAACTGCCTACGCTTCATCTCAAAAAATGATGATCAATGATTTGGTGGAAATGTTGAAATATTGCTATTCATCAACATGGAAAAATCGCCATCCGGATGTAAAGGAATTTGATCCGGTATCAACAAAGTTCAAAAGGGTTCCAAAATCGGAATTGAAACGATTGGCCAAATATTATTCAAAACGGTTGACCAAAGCAGGGGTGGCTAAAATCATGAAATTCTAATCATGGCAAATATTATTACCAAATACGAAATTGGCGGCAAGACATACGCAAAAAAACAGATAAAAGCAGCCGGCCGGAATGGTGTTGTTTTTGCAAATGGTAATTTTTATTCACCATCAAAAAAGCTATTTACAAAAGCCGAAATGAACCGGCAAAAGAAAAAATATCACGGAATGAACCGGATTCACAAGCCAAAGGCGATTCTTTTTTATGTTGACATCATGAATGGAAAACGAAAAGGTTGGGATTTGGTTAAACTTTAAATCATGCCAAATCGATACTACATCATTATCATCCTATTGTTGGGATCCTGTTATTTTTCTTATTCCTGTTGGGATGAAATTAAACGAATAACCAAGCCAAACCCGATCGGTGATCGGCAATGGTGAAACTTTTTTTTTAACCGGCCGAAAGGCCACAAAATTCGATCAGTATGAACGTTTCATGGAAAACTGGATTGATTCTTTTGGCTGTTGTTACGGCCGCTTTGGTAGTTGCTCCGTATGTCACAAAGGCATTGAGCGCGAAAGACAGTGAGTAAGTAACACCACTAAAAGAATAAAGATTGGAAACCGGATTGGATCCGGTTTCCAATTCTTTGATTTTTAAGTGAAAAACAAATGGCAGATTTCAACACATATTGGCCCAAGTTGCAACAATGGGAGGGTGGATACCAAAACAATTCAGCCGATCCAGGAAACTATAATTCCGAAGGTGATTTGGTAGGAACCAATTTTGGCATTTCTGCTAAAGCCTTTGAAATATTTTTAGGATCACCTCCATCGGTGGCCGATATGCAATCAATGACAATTGCCACGGCCAAATCGATCTATGTGGATCAGTATTGGAACACCATCCGTGGATCCGATATCGAATCGCAAGCGTTGGCCGAAATTTTAGTTGATGCCTATATAAACACCGGATCAAACGGTACGCGATTGATGCAACAGGTGTTGAATGCGGCCGGATCTGATTTGACTGTTGATGGTGTGATCGGGCCGTTGTCCATTGCCGAAATTAACGATTCGAATGTGGTGGTGGTTCATGATACGTTCAAGCTGGCCAGGAAAACCTATTATTCCGATTTGGTGAATGCAAATGAATCGATGGCCGTGTTTCTGCAAGGATGGATCAATCGCGTGAATTCATTTCCATGCTTGTCTATCAATTGTGAATCTGCGATTGATTTGGGGGTGGATGATGTGTATCTGGCGAGTAAAAAAAAACAATTGGCCGGCCGTGGAAAATTGCGATCGGCTTAACAATTCCGATCGTGGTGATTTTTATCGCGATTTGGTTATATAAAAAAGTGAAATGACAAATCCAGTTTGGCAAACAGGCATTGAACAATATTTGGCCGGTGTTGGATTCTACGATCCGGAACCGGATCCAGATCCACCAACATCGGGATCACCTTGTTCATGTAGCTCAAAAAAACAATCATCCGATCGGGTGATGGTTCCATTGGATTTTGTGGCTTATGGCGTTATCATCACATTGTTGGCCGTTCTAACCCTGGTTGTAATCGTTAAATTGAAATAACAATGGCAAAATCTAAAAAACAGCGAATTCAGGTAACTAAGAAATTTTCATCCAGGATCGGCCGCGATCGGGCGCGTGAAATCCGTAATGCGAGATCAACGGCCAGTTCAACGGCCGAATTTCACAAATGGTTGGTTGAAAATGGTGATCACGGTTTGGAAGATGCAATAATCCGCAATTTCCGGTTGATCGGTGATCGATTGCGAATTTGCGTGGCCGGTTTCGAAGTGGTTCAAATCCAGGATCCGGAACCAACACCGGAACCAGAATCCACGGATCCGGAACCAACACCGGCAAAGAAAAAGAGAGCACCACGTAAAAAAGCATAAAACATGAAAACAGCTCATTGGATTTGATATAAATGTGGGAAATCGGGCCATTTCCAACAACATAAAAAACATACAAATGGCAACAAAGGCGCAAAAAATGCAGGTTTTATTTGAGACGAATCAGATCATTGCATTGAAAATGAAACGAAATAGAACGAAATCGCGGAATCGAAAAGCGTTTTTCCAAAATTTGATCGATACGGCCGAAAGAGAATTAACCAAAAAAAGAAATAAGTACAAAATACCATTGAAATGAACACACAATTGATAATCGGATTGGTAGTTTTAGGTGTGATTGGGTGGTGGTTCTGGAAATCAACGAAACCAACAGCCGAGGAACCGCCATCAAAAACCTATCTTCCAGGCGATGAAGTTTGGGGAGTCCCAAATCTATAAAAGGGAAACGATGGCCAGAATTTCGAAATTAACAAGGGATGTTCCGTTCAATATAAGAATGTCGAATGCCGGATCCATTTGGTTCTGGAATAAGCTGAAAAAACGCAAAACATTGAACATAAAGTTCCACAATAAGCCAAACACAGCAACACGGAACAAATTCAGGAATCGATTTTTCAAATGGAGTCAAACCTTTAAACAGTATTATAAAAAAGATCCTAACGATCGCGATGTGGCATTTGCCAAAATGATCACCGGAAATCAAAAACAAACAAAATGAATCAAAATGGATTATTGGGTGGCAATTTGGAAGTTGATGTGACTGTTGACGCAAAAAGTTTGGTGATTTTCGGGGTGGCCGTCTTTGTTGCCGTGATAACCGGTGTATTTATCGGTGTAAGGGCTGCAAGCTAAAAGACAAACAACAAACATTTCAACGAATTCAAAAAAAATGGTACGCAATGAACGAAACATAATTTCCAGCTTCATGATTTCATTTTTTGGTTTATGGTCGCAAAAAATGATCGCGATCAATTTATCACTATCGATTATCGGTGGTTTTTTCGCAATGGCTAAAGGGCAGGTAATGGCTCATGAATCGCAATTTATGGTGATCACCGCTCTGGTGTTGGCCGATTTCTTTTCCGGAATCATGAAGGCTATTAAATTGGAAGAATTTGAAACGCGCAAGGCGTTGAAAGTAGTTTGGTACTTATCAGGATATTGGATGGTTTTTTTGATCATCTATTTAACGGAAAAAGCATTTCCGGCTTTGTCGATTTTAGATGAAATGGTTTTGTTACCCATCGTAATTTTTACAATCGTTTCAACTTTAAAAAATTTGCATTTAGCCGGCTTAATAGAAGGTGAACTAATCGCCAGGATGTTAAAATCAATCGATCACTATAAAACGAACAACAATGGCAAACGAAGCCGGAAAAGTTAGATATTTCTATCATGATACTGCGTTGGATGGAACCACCGGAACAATTCCGAATAACGCCAAACAAATTTCAATCGCAATGACAAGCGGTGACTTGGCCACATTTTCGGGAACCGATCTTAATGGATCCGCTTTCACGGTTATTATGACAGTCAACAAAAATGACATTTACAATATAGATTCAAAACAGGGTGATCTCCAATCTATTACATTCGATGGAACAAATGGAACATTGAAAATTTTCGCATTATTAGCACCAAAAACAACATGATATGATACGGGGTGGATCGGGCGCATTTGCAACACCAATAGCCGGAGGTGGTGGAATGACTGTTGGCGATGCCGTAACGGGTGGAACAACAGATACTGTTTTATTTGTTGACGGATCCGGAAATCTAGGTTCTGGATCATCTTTCACCTGGGATTCAGTAACCGGTAAGGCAAAATTGCAATGTCAAACAACCGGCACAGGGGCCGGATCTTTGGTGGTTGTGGATTCCTCCAACAAAACCATTATTAAATCGAATGATGGAACCGATCCGCGATTTGTGATCGGTGACGATTCAGGGGCAAACATTATTGAATTTGAAATTGCCGTGGATGGCTTTTCAATCGGCTACAATAATGCAAGGACAAATAACAACATCACAATCGGAAACGATTCAACCGGTGGAAATGGCGCGTCAAATGGTGTCCAGATTGGCCACAACATCAACGGGGGTGGCGTTTCGAATGTGATTGTTGGTGGAAATGTTGGTGGATCAACGGTCGGCCGTTCCACGGCTGTTGGTATCGGAACCATTTGTGGGAATGCACAAAATTACCAATGTGCTGTTGGTCATTTGGTGCAAACGGCCGCAACGGGCGCAAGTTCTTTTGGCACAGCCACATCAGCCTATTCAAATGCAATATCCAATTCAATGGCATTTGTGACCGGTGGAACCAATCCATCCATGTTTTTATCACTGAATTCAAATTTGGTTTTAAATTCTAATGCGGCAGTAACGGCAGGAACACATTACGAAGCTGCTGCAAAAAATTGTATTACAGTACATAACGGAACCGCACCAACAACGGGCGTTGTTGATGCGATGGTTTTATACTCCGTAAATCTTTCAGCCGGCAATACAATGTTGGGCATTTATACAGAAGGAACACCGGTTGGATCTGGAACACCTTCACAGGATAGAACCGTGGCCGTGGAAATTAATGGAACAACTTTGTATCTGTTGGCAGCAACAGCCGCAAGCTAAATAAGCATAACAATGGCATTATTGATTTCAAAAAGCGATTTATTCACACCATCCGGTGGTTTTGAATTACCAAACACCGGTGTATTCGCAACAATTGGGATCCGAACACAGGAATTGACGGATCGATCAACAGACATCACCGTGAGGGTGGCTTACTATCCATCCGAATCGGTATCATTGGCCGGTGATCAACCGGTGGATGTTTATTGGTTGGATACTATGGGCGATAAGCAACAATTACCATCCATTTATCGACAAAATGTAGATCAATCCACATCGCAACAGTTGGATTATCAAAAATTAATGCAAGGCGTAAAAGCACAAATTGAGGCGATAATCGGTGTTGGAACCGTTGTAATCGATTAAAATGGCCGATCAAATTTTTGTAAAACTCAAAATTGAAGATGTTGAACATCTTATAAATTATCTCCAAACCAAACCATTTCAAGAAGTAGGACAAACCGTTCCATATCTTCAACAAAAGATGAATGAAGCGATGGCGGCCGCAAAAACAAAGCAAAATGGGCAAACTGAAAAACAGGCGAAAACTCCGTAAGCAAGCAAAAACGATTGTTCAAAGTGAAAATTTTCGCGTTTCGGAACGGGATCTTTCATTGCCGAATTTCAAAGAAAAAATATTGCTATTCTGGCCGGTGATTGATGCCGTTTTGATGATCGTTCAATTTTTTTTAACGATGGCCGGAAAAGACATTAAACATTCTGTTGTTGGCAAGCTGGCCGAAATTGGTGAACACATCACCGATCCAGGATCCACGGATTCCGATTTTGCTGAATTTTTTATACGGTTTGGCGAAATCGTTGATGATATTTCGACATTTCTCCAAATGATAAAATTGATTGTTCCGGATCGTGTTGATGATGTGATCGATGAATTTATTGCATTGGGCGAATTGGCCAAAGGAAACAGTTTAAAAACCATCTAAATGAACCAGGTTCAGGTAATTAATTATGGTATGGTGCTTGGTTATATCACATCCGGTGAATGGACATTGGTTCCAAATGAATCTCAAATCTGGAAATTGCCTAACACCGGTGAACATATTGAAGTGGATGGCCGGCAAGTTTGGGGGGTAAACGATACAGATTTTTCACAATTGCAATCACTTTACACGGTTTCGCAAACTGTTTTTGATGGAATTGGTGATGGATCGTTGGAACTGTTATCCGATGGAACAATCAGACCGGTTGGATCTGGCACAGATCCGGAAAACGACTATGGTGGAATGGATTGGAGTAAAATCGATTTTTCCGACATTACAACCATACCATCATCAATTAAAATCGGGGTTTCGGTGGTGTTGGTGGTGATTTTATTTGCTGTTTTGTGGTGGATGGGTAAAAAATAGAACTATGGAAATAAAATTTCAATTCACAAAAGATGTTACGGTTGACTATCATTCAACAAACGGAATGACCGGTGAGCAGATCCAGGAAAGCAAAACATTCAATTCCGGTGATGTTGAAGATGGAAAATATAATGGAGTGGCCGGTGTTGAAATTCGGATCCGGAATCCTTATCCGCAATGGATGACAAGCGGGATGTCAAGCGCGCTAGATACGGGTTGGAGTCCTGAATTTTTAACGGTTCCGAACAATTCGGTGATCGAATACATTCCTACATCCGAAACACCGATGGCCGATCGACCAAACGTGAAATGGTTGGTACTGGCCGTGGTTGTTTTTGGTATCTTCTATTTTGCAAAAAAAGGAATGTGATGAAAGAAATTTTTAAAAAAGTATTGTTATGGAAAATCGTTGGTGCGGTATTGGTGATTGTGCTGATTTATTTTTTGGTGATTAAACCATTAGTAAACGAATCTGTTGAAACCGTAAATGAACAATACATTTCGGATCCGGAAAATATCCTAGTGGCTGAAACCGCTTTGCCATTAGATGATTTTGCATATAAATCGATAGCCGACACGCAATATAACGCACTAAATGGGTGGTTCACATCATTGAGCGATCTAACACCATCGCTCGAAGGATTGAATTCTGAAGAAATGAAAATGGTGGCAAAAAAGTTTGGCAAGCGAACATCAACATTCTTTAATGTTGGTATCACCGCAAACATTGATATTTTAACATGGTATAACCAGGATTTAAGCGAATCAGAATTGGAAATAATGGAAACCTATTGGGCCAATACTGGGTTGTGGTAAAAATAGTAGAATCATGAGGAATTCAACCATCATCACCATCATCGGAATTATTGTTGTCGCTTTTGTTTCAGGCTATTCAACCTACTATTTCAACCGTAAATTGCAACAGGAATTGGGCAATTTGTAAAATTTAGTTTTGATTGTTTAGAGGGATCCGGATCGATGAAAGTTGATCCGGATTTTTTATTTTGGCACACCAATTGCATTGAAACCGATTTTTTGAAGATCCAGAAACATGATTGGATCTATTTATTCAGCAAGTGAACAACTTTTTTCAGATTGTCTAAATTGGCCACAAACACCGGCCATTATTGATCCGGATCCACGGTTCCGGATGATCTGAATCACATTATCCACAACGTTGATTTTTGAATTCAAATAAAATTCACGAATATTGAAACCAATACGGGCGAAACCTGTATAACTTTTGCCCAAGCGTTCATTCACTAAGACCTAAATCGTTGATTATCAACAATTTCACCCTTTGCCCGAACTTTACAAAATATTAATTATAGGAATCCGCGTACTTTTATCTGCGTGTTTTTGAAAAATTGCTTAAGGTTCTAAATTGTTGTAAATAGCTGTAACCGCACCAAAAAAAGCGGTAATAAAATCAAGGTTAAGGTTTTGAAAACTATGATCCGGACAACTATTCCGGTGATCAATCAAGGCCAAAAATGCGAGGATCCAGGATATCGATACAATACGAACAATGTGATGGTGATATTTTAATTGGAAATGGTTACCGATTTGCGTTCACTTCAAAAAAGAAATTCAACCGGTTTATTGCCGATTTGAACCGTTTCTTTTCCAACACCATCATCGATCTGAATCACCATTTATCGGATCTACAAGTCCAATTCCGATACTATTGGCCGTATTTCTCAAAGGATCGCAAATCCAAAAACTACTTTCAAACATTCCAACAATACCAGGCGGTAAAGGTCGAAATCGCAACGGTGGATCTGTTGTTGGATCAAATGGTTGATCGATCATCGCGGGCCGATGGCCAGATCTTTATTTTCCTGAATGCTTTGAAAATTAGCAGATCAATTAGATCGATCTGTTTACGATTGGGCCAAATTGCCGATGCGCGATCCGATTCACACCAAAAGATATTGCTCCGCAACCGACACGAAGCCGTAAATGATCTGATTTCCAGGATCGAGCGATTCGGATCCGACAAAAGGCCGATCGACAACATCGAAATCGTGGATCGCTTGTCCGGAACACAATCCAAAATTTCCGATATCAATAAATCCAACATAGCATGAATGACCTAAAACAATACACACGGCCACAATTGGTCAACCATCGCGATCGGATCCGCTTTTCCATTAAATCGGTTGAAAAAAATCCGATGCGATATCCGGATTTTCCGATTGAAATGTGGAAAACTGAATTGAACCATGTACGCGATGAACTATTGGCCAGGATCACCGAAACGAAACCACGGAAACGATTTTTGAGCCGACTTAGAAACCTTTTAGATCCGAAACAACTATGAATCCAGTTTTAAAAATGCACCAAGTTAATAACCGTGTTCAACAAATTGTTTCAGGCAAATCGGCCGAAAAAATCGTGATGTTTTTGGCGTATGAAGTATTGAAACTGGATCAACAGGCAATTGCCAATTTCTACAATCGCGATCGGACAACCATCAATTATCACATCAAGGAATTCCGTGAATCGATGGATGTGTATCCAGATCACGTAACAATCATTGAAAATCTAACACCGGCCATCGAACAACTGGCCGCGTAATCCTTTCAACCATGAACACATCACCAACACAGCAAGCCAATTGGATTCACAGGAACCAGATCCACAGCCATCAACACATCGGATCGCGTTCCACAGCTTGCTCCGATTATGTGAGCCAACAACGATTGATCCGGAAAGTGATCAACACATTTGAACCGATTTCGCAACGGTTTTATCTATTCACCGGAATTCCAATCACAACAACAGAAATTCGGTTCCGAATTCTGGATTCTCCGGAAACCATGTTCCAGCACATCACCGAATTGATGGAAAAAGACCGGTTGATCGATGTACTGGAAATTCTATTCACCACCAAGTTCAATTTATCTATTAGCCGTGGCCACAAACCACGATCATTCAAAATCTGAAATCATGGATCCAGTATTAAACCAACAACATTTCACCGATCAAGGAATGATCGAATTGTTCGAGCCGATGAAATCGTTGAACGATGTTCGCGGGCGGTTGCAAAATTCTTTGGAACGATATCGCGCAAAATCGGACAGACCAAACGCGAAATATCTCACATTTCAACAACGTGCATTAGATGATATTGAAAAATTCACCGGCCAATTCATCGCGGTTCATAACGGCCAACAATCCATCATCGTGGATCAACAAAACCGGATCCACGAATTGCGCGATACATTGGCCGAATTGAATCCACGGAATCCGGTTCAATGGAGCAGATTAAAACCACATCAATACGGGTTAGTCTGTTACTTCATTAAACATTTACCCAAATATCACGAACACCGGCCAGCCGTTCAAAATGTCCGTAACATGAAGATGATCACCGAACACCGGAACACCAATCCACTGATTTGTGAATTTGCCGATGTTCTGGATGGTTTGTTGGAAATACTTCCAGAAACCGAATTCATCAATCCGGAATTTGAAATAAAACAAACCACCGATTCATGATCACCATTTCACGAAATACGGTTTCAAAGTGTCCGAATTGCGGTGGAACATTCACACCAATGGAACACCGGATCCAAATGTGTTCCGGTTGCAATTGGCCCGATTTCCTTTGGACAACCAAAAATCGATTTGTCCAGGATCCACCATCCGAATCCGCAAATCGGGCTAATTATCAATACAAGGGCCAGAAACCGATCAAATTTCGATGATCACCGGTTTTTCACAGGGAAACAGGGCCGGAACCATTCGTTCCGTGGTGGCCGTTACGATCACTTTAGGGTGCTATGAGTGTATCGCACTTCAAGTTGATCCAAAAAAATCCGAAACCCTTTATCCATCAGCGTTTCAGCCGATTTTTTGCGGGGGTGAAATTTCAGGCCAAAAATGAGCGATTCAGGAACCATATCGCAAGCGTTTTTGAATGGAAACTTTTCCGAAGTGAAACACGGCTCCCTATTCTCAGGAATTGGAGGCTTCGACCTCGCTGCTCAATGGATGGGATGGGAGAATGTATTCCATTGTGAGCTAAACCCATTCGGGCGAAAGATTTTAAACCACTACTGGCCTGAATCAATTAGTTATGAGGACATCACCAAAACAGATTTCACTATTCACAGAGGACAAATCGACATCCTCACAGGAGGCTTTCCATGCCAACCATACAGCCAAGCAGGAAAAAGACTTGGAA
>Ga0208299_1000993_pt1 | contig 22643 bp, 25 predicted proteins | sample 15_taG_FD_184089 | JGI IMG/M metagenome (GOLD analysis project Ga0208299, IMG submission 184089) | Marine viral communities from the Subarctic Pacific Ocean - 15_ETSP_OMZ_AT15312 metaG (SPAdes) (version 2) | ecosystem: Environmental > Aquatic > Marine > Oceanic | place: Pacific Ocean | collected...
AATGAATGAAATTATAATTGATATGCCAACTCCCGAACTTACAAAGGAAGTTGAAGAAAAGGTAAAGGAAATTTTCCCTGACATTCCTGTTGAGGGAGATGATGAGTATAGCGACAAAGGTTTAAGTCGTGGTGATTTTATAGATAAGGAGTATACATAATGAGTGAAGGTTGGTTAAGGGATTTAGAAGTAGAGTTAACTCGTAAAAACAAAGCAAAGAAACTGCTAAAGAAAGAAATTGATGATAAAATAGAGCAGTTGAGGTTAATCGAGGAAGATACTCAAAAGGTACTTGATGATGCTCTTGGTGGTAATTCTAGCCGAGAAGATGTTGAGTTTGATTTATTATACGAAAGACTAAACGGAAAGGGGAAGAAATGAGTAAAATAGGAAATTATATTATTTGGTGTCAAGATACAGGTCGTGTCAATGAGAATGGCGAAGTCGATAGCATGGAATATGCAGACGAATACATGGAAACCATGCAATATGCTAGGGAACATAGAGAACAGGTCTTAAAAGAGGCTTTAGCTGACGCTGACGAGGACTCTTTGTATGGTATGATGCACAAGCTAAGTATCTTAGTTGAAAAACATGAGGAACTTAAGAAAAACTAGGGCAGAAATGCCCTCTTTTTTTGTCCGTTATTTTGTATACCCCTGTAATTTATAATGAGTATTAGCCTACTGAAATTAATTTGCGGATTAGCATTGACAGACTATTTCAGATATGGTACAATACTACCATTCTAAGAAAGAAAAACATTGAACCTCTTTTTGTTTATATAAATAAATAACTTTAGTCAATGATACTTACTTAGTATTACTAAGAGTGTAGTAGTTTTTACTTCCATTTTTTCTACTGCACTTTTAGTAGTATTACTTAGAATACTGCTAGATGTAAAATTAAATGTTAACTATAAAGGAGATGTACAAATGAGTGATTATATATCATTAACTGGTGAAGTTGTGTTTAACAAGATAACACAGCCTGATGTATACAAAGGACAAAGTAAGTACACACTTACTGTATCCTTAGATAAGTCAGGTATAAAGGAAGCGGAGAAGAATGGTCTAAAGACTAAGGAGTATGAGGGTAAAACTCAAATTACTTCTAAGCGTAAGGTAGACTTCGGACAGCCTAAGATTTACAATGCAGACAGGGAGGAGGTAGATGCTACTCACTTATCTATGTTTGGTGATAAGGTTACTGTTCTTGTAAAGAAAGGCAAAGAGCCTTATGATGGATATACTTACTTAGAAAGAGTAAGGGTGGATGAGAAGGCAGAAGGAGTAGAGGATTACGACCCTTCTGAATTTTAATTTTACTTTTTTAATAAAGTAGGTTATAATACAGGGCAACTTCGGTTGCCTTGTTTAATTTTAAGAGAGGAGAAAAGATGGGAAGCACTGTATTAAGGAAAGAACAATGCCCTACCTGTGCAAAGAAAGGTAAGGATAACAACAAAGATAACTTAGCGGTATACTCTGATGGGCAGACTCATTGCTTTGCTTGTGGTGAGCATGGCTTTGTAACACATACTAAAACACCAACTCAGATTACAGAGAAAGAGGATGACTCTTGGAAGCATGAGTATAGAGGAGATTACTACTCACTTCCTGATAGAAAACTAAGAGCCGAAACCTTAGAGAGATACCATGTCAAATGTGAGAAGGACTCTAAGGGTAATGTAATCAAACACCACTACCCATACTTCAATCAAAAGAATACAATGGTTGGTATGAAAACTAGGATTGTGGCTAACAAATCCTTCTTCGGTAAGGGAGATACTACCAATAAGAATATGCTCTTTGGACAGAACTTGTTTCAAGGTGGTGGTAAATACATTACTGTATGCGAAGGAGAACTAGATGCTATGGCTGTCTATGAAATGTTTGGTAGTCGTTGGGCATCTGTATCAATTAACAATGGTGTCCATGCTACTGCTAATATTAAAGCTAACCTTCAATGGCTTGACTCATTTGAAACTGTGGTACTATGTTTTGATAATGATGAGGCAGGAAGAGAGGCAGTAGAAAAGGTAGCACCCATACTTGGCCCAAATAAATGTAAGATACTGACATTAGCCAAACACAAAGATGCTAGTGATTACTTAGCTAATGGTGATGGTAAGGCATTCTATGATGAGTGGTGGAACTACTCTAAAGAGTATACTGTTAGTGGTGTAGCAAGTATTGATGAAATGAGAGAGGCACTATTAGACTATAAGAACACAGAACTAATAGCTTTGCCCGAATCTTTTGGAGACTTAAACCACATGATGAGAGGTGGCATAGCCAAAGGTGAACTTGTTTCTATAGTAGCACACACCAGTATCGGTAAGACTACTATACTTAACGAACTCATCTATCACTTTGCCACAGAAACCAAAGAGAAGATAGGTTGTTTCATGGTTGAGGACAATATAGATGAAACAATAAGAAAGGTAGTTAGTGTACACACAGCACAGAACTTACAGCTTGTTAAACCTAAAGACTTAAATGTAGATGTCATCATGGAGTCTGCATTAGAGATAGGATTTGGAACAAGGGTGCAACTACATAATGATGGTGGTGGTAGCATTGACCTTGAAGAAATGTTTTCTAAGATAAGATACTTTGTAAAAGGATTAGGTTGTGGTATAATCTTAGTAGACCCATTACATACAGCAATAAAGAATTTAAGTAATGAGAACATTGAAGAGGTTATGGATAGATTTATTAAATTGTGTAAAGAAACGAAGTGTGCTGTGATTTTAAGTACACACACAAGAAAGCCTGATGATGGCTCACATCCTCACAAGATTAGTGAGTATGATGTTAAAGGTAGTGGTGCAATACCACAGGCTTGTCATACTAACATTCTATTCTCAAGAGATAAACTAGCAGAAGATGAATACACTAAGAACTCAACAAGAATACGAGTACCTAAACTAAGAAGAACTGGTCAGACAGGTGAGGCAGGTTGGACATACTTCAATCCTGAAACATCTAGACTAGAGAAAGGTGTTAACCCTGATGTTGGAGATTGGAATGACCCCTCCGATTTTTAGTTGCGACATAGAAACTGATGGTTTAAACCCAACTAAGGTGTGGTGTATTGCTGTACAAAATACTTACAGCGAAAGCACTAAGGTGTGGTATCCAAATGAGGGTTGGGATATAAATGAGAATGGCTCATTCCAAGATTGGCTAGACTCAGAAGAAGTTTCTAGCTTAGTGTTTCATAACGGCATAGCATTTGACATACCTGTGTTACAAAAGCTGTACAACATAGACTTTAGTAATGTTGAAGTGGAAGATACTTTAATCATGAGTCAGCTTGACAATCCAAGAAGAGAGGGTGGTCATTCATTAGCCAAGTGGGGAGAATACTTAGGCTACCCTAAAGGAGAGCATGAGGATTGGTCAAAACTAAGCACAGAGATGGTGAATTACTGCCTCAGGGATACAGAGATAACAACTAAAGTGTTTAAAATTATGATACAGAAACAACTTAGTAAAGATGCCCTGCAATTAGAGTACGAGATTAAAAGACATTGCACAGTACAAGAAAGAAATGGTTGGTTGTTTGATGAGAAAAGTGCAATAGAAATACTACAAAAGATTAATGAGGACTTACGAAAGGCAGAAGAGGAAGTGCATAAGAAGTTTAAACCACTACCTGTATGGAAGAGTAAGACACCAGTAAAGAATAGATTTAAGAAAGACTTTACTAGGACTAAAGGATACCAAGCAGAGGTAGAATTACAATGTCATACTAATGATGAGGGTGATTATGGTTACTGGCACTACCCTGAACTTAACTTAGGCAGTAGACAACAAGTAGGCAGACACCTTATGCACTACGGTTGGAAACCCGAAGTGTTTACTGATACTGGTAAGCCAAAGGTAGATGAGTCAACCCTTAAAGATGTAGACATACCTGAGGCAAAGTTAATTTCTCGTTACCTTATGCTACAGAAAAGACAAGGACAGGTCAACTCATGGCTCGATGCATTGGACAAGGACACCCAAAGAATACATAGCAGAGTACACACTATGGGAACTGTAACTCACAGAATGAGTAGCAGTAATCCAAACTTACAACAAGTAACAGCAAGTGGCAAGGAGTATGGCTCAGAGATGAGGTCATTGTTTACTGTACCTAAGGACAAAGTATTAGTTGGTGCAGACCTATCAGGATTAGAATTAAGATGCCTCGCCCACTATATGAAAGACGATAAGTATACGAGAGAACTATTAACTGGTGATATACATACTGCCAATCAGAAGTCAGCAGGATTAGACACTAGAGATAAAGCAAAGACATTTATATATGCTTTCTTATATGGTGCAGGGGATGAGAAGATAGGTAGTATTACAGGTGGCACAGCTAAAGAAGGTAAGATACTTAAAGAGAACTTCTTAAACAACACTCCTGCACTAAAGAAGTTAAGGGAGAGAGTGTCCAAGGCATCTGAAAAAGGATACCTAAAAGGATTAGATGGCAGGAAGATTAGAGTTAGAAGTCCACACGCATCACTCAACTTTTTATTACAGAGTGCGGGTGCAATAATAAGCAAGAGGGCATGGGAGATATTTCATAATATGGCAGAATATGAAGGGTTTAAGTATAAACAACTTGGTATAATACATGATGAGATACAGATTGAATGTAGTCCTGAGGATGCAGAGGCAATAGGTTATTTAATTGTTGATGCTATGACAGTAACTACAGAGCATTATAAACTAAACTGTCCAATGACAGGTACATTTAAGATAGGGAGGAGTTGGAATGACACACATTAAAATTACAAAAGAAAATGTTAACTTGGCTAATGAAATGTCAAGTGATATGGGCATTTTAAATAATTCAATAACAAAAGGAAAAGGAAATGTAATTGGGTTTTTAGGTGAGATTATTGTGGCAGAGGAACTAGGAATTTCCTTGAACAATACTTATGACTATGATTTAGTATTTAATAACAAAAAAATAGATGTTAAAAGTAAGAGGGTAACATCAGCACCTAGAGATTACTATGAATGTTCTGTAGCCGACCTGAATACTAAACAAAAGTGTGACTTTTATGTCTTTACCCGAATAAAAAATGATTTGTCAGAAGGGTGGATATTAGGCTACTTAGAAAAAGAAAAGTATTTAGCAGACTCAAAGTTTTTAAAGAAGGGGAGTATAGACCCTGACAATAATTGGAAAGTTTCAACAGACTGCCATAATTTACCTATAAGCAAATTAAAGGATATAAGGGAACTAGTTAAGCATGAAGGATAATGAATTTAAAGTACACTGGAATGAGGACAGGAAGTCCGATAACATTAATCCCGAACACTACACACAAGGGATAGAGTGCATTGACTATATTACTTCAAAAAACATGAGTTTTCTAGAAGGGAATGTGATAAAATATGTAACTAGATATAAGATGAAGAATGGATTAGAAGATTTAAAGAAAGCACAATGGTATTTGAATCGGCTAATAGAAATTACAATAAGAGAGGAGAAGGAAAGTGGAAAAGACAATACAAACAGTAATACCTGATGTGTATGAGGTAATGAAGTCAAAGGATTATTCCGGAGACTTAGACACTATTGCTATGCACTGTGGTAGAGAGGTTGAACAGGCAATTAAGAATGCCTTTGAACCTTACGAACAAAAGAAAGACCTACGAATGTCTAGCATTGGTCGTTGTGAAAGGGCACAGTGGTATGCTGTGAAAGGGTACACACCGGAGGAGATTGAAGGAAGTGTGTACCTTACCTTTCTACAAGGTCATGTGTTAGAAGCCATGCTTGTGGCTCTGATTAAACTATCAGGACATAAGGTAGAAGACCAACAAAAGAAACATACTGTTGAGGGTGTCAATGGCTCACAAGACTGTACTATAGATGGTGAGTTAGTAGACATTAAGACAGCTAGTGCTTGGTCTTGGGATAACAAATTTACTGAGGTAGGTATAAAGGATGATGGCTTTGGATATATCAAACAGCTATCAGCCTATGGTAAGAACGATGATAGAAAGCATGGATATTTCCTAGCTTTAAATAAAAACAAATCAACTCTCAAGCTGTGCAGACAGGAACTTGAACAAGATGTTGATACTTTTATTGTTGACTTGAAAGATAAAATGGAGTCTGATACACCACCTATGAGAGTAGCTAACGCTACTACTATGACTAAATCAGGAGAGGAGAAACTGTGCATGACTTGTGCATTCTGTGGATTCAAAGAGGATTGTTATGGTAGCCTAGATGCTAGACCTATTCCATCAGGTAAGATAACCAATTATTTCGTTGACAAACAAGGAGCAAGTTTTTGAAACTACTACCCGAACTAAAGGCTTTTATCTCTGCAACTTATGACACCTGTTTAATCTGTGATGAGTTAGAGATAGAGCCTGAGGAGTTACTGGATGCATTTGAAAGTAAACTGATTGAAAAGAAAGATAGATTTTTAGAGGACTTCGAGGAAACCGAATGGAATACATAGAAATAAGTCTAGCTTTTATGTTATTAGGTGCTGTTGCTATCTACTTTACCCACAAGAGAGCCTATGATAAGGGCATAACAACAGCAGTATTACTACATAGAAATGGAAGATTGAAGTACAAAGATTATTATGATGACAATGGTGATAAGATGGTTGACATTGAAATTGCACCAATAGAAGATGAAGACTAAACCACATCCTATCATAAACAAACTCAAGTATGCCCTACGACATGACAGACTTTGGCATACAAAAACAATTATTAACAAAAAGAAAGAACAAAAAAAGAGAGGAGAACATATTGAACACACTACCAAATGACTATCAAAACTTTATAGCACTAAGCAGATATGCAAGGTGGCTACCTGAGAAGAACAGAAGAGAAACTTGGGAGGAAACAGTAGCTAGGTACTTTGACTTCATGGAAGAGCATTTGAAAGAGAATACTAACCAAGAGCTGATACCTAAGACTAGAAAAATATTAGAAGAAGCTGTGCTAAATCTAGACATAATGCCAAGCATGAGAGCATTGATGACTTCGGGCAAGGCATTAAAGGATAATAACATAGCAGGGTACAACTGTGCCTATCTAAGTGTTGACCATCCCAAGGCATTTGATGAATGCTTATATGTATTAATGCATGGTACTGGTGTAGGCTTTAGTGTTGAGAGACAGCACATAGCTAAGTTACCCGAAGTACCCGAAGAGTTAGTAGATGTAGAGGATACTATTGTGGTACAGGATAGTAAGGAAGGTTGGCAGTCTGCATTTAGAAAACTAATAAACTATTTATACAATGGAGAGATGCCTAGATGGGATTTTTCCAAGATAAGACCTAAGGGTTCAAGACTGGCTACCTTTGGTGGCAGAGCAAGTGGCCCTGAACCACTACTAGACCTATTTAATTTCTCTAATAACTTATTTAAAGATGCAGTAGGCAGACAACTAACAAGCTACGAGTGTCATAGAATGATGTGTAAGATAGCAGAGGTAGTTGTAGTTGGTGGTGTTCGTAGGTCAGCACTCATCTCACTTAGTAACCTAACTGATGAGAGAATGCGTGGTGCTAAGACAGGTCAATGGTGGATAGACACACCTGAAATGGCACTAAGTAATAATAGTGTATGCTATACAGAAAAGCCTGACATGGGAATATTTATGAAAGAATGGCTATCTTTATATGAATCTAAGTCGGGTGAAAGAGGTATATTTAACAGAGAATCTGCTATAAAACAAGTTGCTAAGTCAGGAAGAAGGGATACTGAGCATGAATTTGGTTGTAACCCTTGTAGTGAAATCATCCTAAGAGATGGTCAATTTTGCAACTTAACAGAGGTAGTGATACGAGCAACAGACACACAGAAAGATATGCTCCGTAAGGTAAGATTAGCCACCATACTGGGCACATTTCAGGCAAGTCTTACGAACATAAAAAGACTTAGACCGAAATGGGTTAAAAATACAGAAGAAGAAGCCTTGCTTGGAGTGTCATTAACTGGTATAATGGACAACAGTTTTATGAATAGTAGTAGCAAGGACAGAGGATACTACGGTAAAAGAAGTTTGCCTGACTTTTTACAGGACTTAAAGAAAGAGTCAGTCAAGACTAATGCTCATTGGTCAGAACTTCTAGGGATTAATCCGGCTACATCAACAACAGCAATTAAACCTAGTGGTACAGTCAGTCAGTTAGTTGATAGTGCAAGTGGCATACATACTAGACACAATGACTACTATTTTAGAAGAGTTAGAGCAGATGCTAAAGACCCAATAGCACAACTTATGGAAGACCAAGGTATTCCTTGTGAGCCTGATGTTATGAAACCCAATAGTGTTAAGGTCTTTACATTCCCTATGAAAGCACCCAAAGGTGCTGTACTTAGGAACGAAAGGACTGCAATACAACAGCTAGAACTATGGCTCACATACCAAAGGTATTACTGTGAACATAAACCTAGCGTAACTATCAGTGTAAGAGATAATGAATGGATGGAAGTAGGAGCATGGGTGTATAAACATTTTGATGAAATAAGTGGTGTAAGTTTCTTGCCTCACTCAGACCATTCATATCAACAAGCACCTTATGAAGACTGTACAAAGAAACAATACAATGAACTCGCTAAGAAGATGCCTAAGTCAGTTGACTGGGATTTAATTAGCAAGTACGAGTTGACAGATACAACAGTAGGAACTAAGCAATTAGCTTGTACTGGCAGTGTATGTGAACTCGTTGACTTAGTTGAAGAAGAGAGGGATGTAGAATGATTAATGGAATAATATTAGTAATAGTATTACAAGTCTTAGTTATTATGATTACAGGATGTACTATGATTGAGGAAAAAATGCAACACTTACAATGTTATGCACCAGTTGACTCATCATTATGTGTAGGCTGGAAAGTATAACTACTACCTTTGTTCCTTAACTAAAAATAAAATGTTAGACTAATATAGGAGTAAGTTATGTTAGAGAAAATGAAATCGGGTGCTGATGGTGCGATAGATTTAGGTATCAAACTAATCAGCTTGTCAATTATATTACAAGTTATCTTTGGTTCAAAGGTAGCATTCCTTACAGGAAATGTAATTGGTTCTATACTTGATATAGTTTGGACTTTAGGAAATGCTGGGTTAGCAGGTATTATCGCAGCATTAATCATTTGGAGGTTACTCGATAAAGATATTGTCGATGAACTCAAAGACTAAGGTTAAAAAAACTTGGGGTCTTGTCCGTATGGATAGGACTTCCAAGTTACAACTAGAACTCAAGGATAAGAAGAAAGAACCTAATCCGAGACTTTGGAAATCAGACTGGAGAAAGTAATGAAGAACAAAGGGATACTCCCACTGCCTATATTTACAAGGGGCAGAGGAGAAGAAAAAAGGGAACACTTAGTTAGTTTAAACAACTTCTTTCCTATGCATTATGCACAAAAGAACAATGTTAAACGAGCCTATCACGATACTGTTATGGAATGGGTAAAGACACTACCTAAATATAAGACCATACAGCCACACTATAAGCTATACTTCAAAACAAAACACAAAAGAGATTTAGATAACTATACATTTACTATGCACAAGTTTCTTATGGATGCATTGGTAGAGGGAGAGGTTATTGAGGATGACCACTATGAGATTGTAACTAAGGTTACTACAGAGATTGGTGGTTTAGACACAGACAACTATGTTATAGTAGAAATAAAGGGAGAAGAACTTGGGATTGAATAAGAGTAAGGACATAAAAGGTATGCGTAAATTTGATGTTGACCTAGAGTTTGGTCAGCAGTGGGAGAAGCACATAGATGAGATGTTCTCAGGTGCTAAGAAGTGTGAAGTTAAAACAGAGAGGGATAAGTGGGCGAGTACAGGTAATATCTGTATTGAGACGGAAAGCTATGGAAAACCCTCAGGATTAACTAGCACAGAGGCTGAGTTGTGGGTACATAATTTAGTTAAGGATGGAGAACTGTGCTGTAGTCTAGTGTTTAATACAGACAAGTTAAGAAAGACAATGGAAGAAATGAAACCATTTCAAATCATGGGTGGAGATAACAAAGCATCTAAGATGTACTTAGTTAATATAGCTAAGTTGCTTGAATCAGTAAGCAGTTAAAGTAAACGAGCCATCCTCATGCTCAATAAATTGAGGAGCATCAACTATAAAAGGCTCACCTTTAGCTATAGATTTATGTACCTCTTCTGCTAAAATTGGGTCTCCTATCCGAGTCTTACCTCCAAACTCAGGTGGATAACCAAAAGTATCTTCGTGTAGCCTGATTGCCACAGCTAGTGGAGTATTACTTAGTATTTTTTCTATCTCTTTATATTTCATATCTCTATTTTACCCTATTCTTTTCCTTCTGTTAAGCTCTTTTCTTATTCTCTTTCTATCTTTTTCAGAAAGAAAATGGTCGTGTAAGAGCATCGAAATTAACTCTTGAGTAGACTCATCCTTTATTCTTTCATTATTTAAAACATCATACTTATTCTCAGTTGGATTTTCAAACTCCTTACTTTCCGAAGCATTAGTAGTAGAAGCAGTAGGATTAACTGAGTTAAAGATAGTAGTAGGGTCTCCGTAAACACTCATCATCTCATCAAACACTTTTGTTAACTCAGGAAAGTATCTCTTCATTCTCTTCCAAGACCTTTTATCCTTAGAAGACCAAGACTCAAATAAATTAGCGAATGTTTCGTGAAGCCTAGAATTTCCAAATTTCTTTGGAATATTCAATTTATAGTATTTAATACCATGACCACCACCAAATCCTCTAGATACCCAAGCACCACCAGTCATAGCATCTGCTATATCTAGTATACCTGAGGCATCATCAAGAATATCATTTAGGTCTCCTTTTACTAATCCTTGTCTCGTTACCTTACTAGCTGGTGCAACTAACTCCTCTACAATCCTATCAAGAAATTCTTTTCCTGTGCCTTTTACTGTCTTCTTTGGCTCTAGTCCTAGCCTAGTAATTTCTTTCTGAAATGCCTCTCCAAAAGCAGGAAAGAGGTCAGAAAAAAATAAGGCTTGGCTTCTAGTATCCCCTTTATATGACATAAGACCAAGTACATAATCTACAAAATGACCGAACTCGTGTCTAGCAGTAGTAGAAACTAACTTAGACCTACCTCTCTTCATAGTTATGTTAAATGTAAATTTACCACCCACACCTGAAACTGAAAAATGAGAAGGTAATTTCTTATTTCCATGCCATGTTATTGTATTTAGGGGATTAGCATCTAGGAATCTTCCTATAAAATCTAATCCCTTGTCACTTATTCCATTAATTATACTTTGTGCAAATATTCCTTTAGGATTTCCAATCTCTTCTGCTTCAAAAAGTTGTCTACGCACACGATTAGCTCTCCACGATTCATCCTTACCTCTAGCAAAATCTTTTCTTTTCCTTCTGGGTTTATTGCTTTCATCTGGAATCCTAGGAGGATTCTTATCTACTTCTGATGGGTCATATCCCCAATCAACCTTACCTGTTCCACTATGTCCGGAAAGTCCCCTGTCAATAGCCTGTTGTAGTACAGGAGCATGTATATTTTGGAATCCCGGTTGGTCTTCTAAAGTAATACATTTCCTCACTATCTGTCTCCCATAAATGCTTCACTACCTATCCTACCAGTAGTGGTATTTAAAAATAATTTGAATATTTCTTCTGCTGTATCACCAAAAGGATTGCCTCCGGTTGCTGTTCTTATCCAGTTATCTACAAGTGCTGGGCCCGGCCCAACGACATATCCACCTACTTTTGAATCGGATATTTCACCAATTAGTGGAACACCGACAGCACTAATTGTTTCCATAATACCTCTGTCTTCTTCTACCCCTTTGATAGCATCCTTAACTGCCATTGCTAATGCAGCCATTCCAATAGCAGCACTAATAGCAGAGATAGTACCTAACCTACCTACCAAATCAGGAGAGCAAATCTGAGGATTCATCTTAGCATTTAATCTTCTAGCTATTGTATTACCAAATAATATTGGAAAGGATTTAAGCTGTGCTAGTAATAACATATTAGGGTCAGACATCCATAGTGGGCGATTTGCACCAGTAGGCTCTAGTGCTACATCAGTAGTTATCTTACGCATCCAAGGAATCATAACATCTCTTACAGAGATTTCATTCCCTTTAGAATTAGTAAAGGTACTGTCTAAGAAGTTATCATCGAGGATACTGTTCCTTATATCTCCGTTAGCTAAAGAACCTATCTTTTTGAAATCCTCCATACTCATTCCATTCTCTTTTAATTCCGACTCTAACAGAGCCCTGTTTGTTTTGTTCATGGAATTAACTTTATTGAGTTGATTCTGTATCATGTGTAGACCAGCAGCAGCAGTCCAAACTCTAACGAAGTTTGTATACTGGGTTAGCCACATAGCACCCGGACTACGGAAGAAATAATTTAAAGTAATGTTCCTATCACCTGCCATCAACTTATCAATTCTCTCTGACATTGCTGGGTTGAGAGCCATTCCCATCACCCTGAGTAAATCTTTTCCAAAAGCAGTTGTAGGACTCTTACCCTCACTTCCTCCATAGATAGAATTAGCCAATCCTTTTAGAGCATATCCCGATATAATTGGTGCAGCTTTTAACATATTGTACCAACCAACTCTTTGACCAATCCACATAGGCTCAGTCCAAGAACTTATAGTAGCTAGTCCCAAGTAACTAATGGCAGTCACTGTAGACAAACCCTTCATACCTTGAACTAAGGCTCTTTGTTTTTCATTCCTAGGTTTCTTATATACATTATGGTATGCATCATATATACCCCAAAGTTTTTCTGTTTGTGAATCATTAAGTATACCACTATCTTTTAAAGTCTTAATAGCAGAATTATATTTATTAGCCTTGTCTCCTCCAAATGCCTCTGCTGATGCTATTCTAGTAACACCACTAAACAAATAGCGTTCTATTGAATTTAATGTATCCTGATTTCTGAACTCTGTTGATAAATTATCCCATGAACCTGTCCTTGTTTGTTCAAAAGGGGATGGGCCTACTCCCTCTGTTTGGTCTAGGCCTGCTCTAATTTGTTCTGATGTATAAACATTCGGGTCTACATCATTTAATACATTATTTAGTACCTGCTCTGCTTGTTCAGTAGATAAACCAACATCATTTTTTAAGCTAAGTTTAAATCCTTCGGGATTTCTTTTGGCTGCTTTATAATCAATGCCTCTAGTTAAGTATCCCTTCTGATGACCTATACTAAGACCATCTTTACCTAACACGTTAGATAACTTAGTCCAAATATTATCCTGTATTTTAGCAATCTGTTGAATATCTTTATCAAGTTCTAGCTTCTTAGAATTTCCTAATAGACTTATAACTTCAGCCTCTGCTTCCGCTAGATTGTACAAAGGTCTTTCATTCTTCTCTTCTAACTTAGCAGCTATATATCTATTAACAGCAGGCCTAACATTTCCAAACATTTCACCGGAAAGAGGAACGTGTCTAGTCCATTTATTTTTAATTTTTTCAAACTTATTTACATAATCACCAATGTACTTATGACGTAATGTGTCAAAAGATTTAGAGACACCCTGAGTTTTACCGCTACTTGATTCTGTGTCTACAATACCAGCTTGTACATCTAAAAAGGCTGCCATCTGCTTACCAGTCTGAACATCCTTAGGAATATCCTTTAACATATCAGAGGAGCGTCTCAATGTTAAGTCAGCTATAGCATCTTTAATATTACCTAATACTCCTTTAGCATCTTCTTGAGCATTCCATAGTTCTGGAATAATATCTGCTACATTAGCATCTATATCCTTTATAGGCGGGGCAATCTTACCCTTAACCGTATTTAAGTTGAATGGCTTATTTGTACCCGAAAGACTACCAAGTTTATTAATAGTATCAATAGTAAAATCTTTATTACCAACCAGAGGCCCATACTCCCTTCCCTTCTTACCAGCCTTTGTTATTGAATCAAATTGCTTTACTAAGCTATCATATTCCTTTTCATAGGCAGCAACATCCTCAAGATACTTATCCGATGCTGCTACTTTCTTTTGGTAGTCATCAAAATCCAGTAAGAACTTGTCTGCTTTACGACTTCTATTAACAGAAGTAGCCTCACTTATAGATGCCGGAGTACCATACAGGCCACCACCTGCTGCACCGACAGCAAAGTCTGTTAACATAGATTCTGGATTTATTCCTGCTGTACCTAATACAGAGGTACGCATCATGTTAGCCTGCTGTGCAGACTCGATGCCACCTTCTATTAGAGAGGATTTAAGAGTTTGCCTTGCTCCCTTATAAAGCATTGAACCAATCTTTTCTTTATCGGTTGCTTTAAGATTTTTAGCTAGTTCCTTTAAAGATTTCTTTGCAGGTAATCCTGCTTTATTCATAGACCTAGCCCATATTCCCGGAAGGATAAAGTCAAGTCCGGCATTTTGTATGGCTGTGAAACTAGCATTACCAATTTCACTTTCAGTTAATTCATCTACAGTTTTACCTGCAGCTGCAGCATGGGTTTCTACTGCCTCATCTAGTAACATTAAATAGTTAAACCCAAAAGTAGCACCGGTGATACCAGCTCCTATGACCTTAGAAACACCCGGCCCTTTCATTAAGGATTGACCTAATGTAAGACCAAACATAGTTATTCCCATAGCAGTAGCGTTCTCTGCTAGTTTCTCTCCTAAGAATCCGGGAACATCCTTTAAACTTTGCTGTGTAATTTCACCTGCATATTCTGGAGCATAGTCTTCCATTCCAGTTTCACCAGCTTCCTGTAACTTAGCAGAATAGTCCTGTATACCCTGAGGTACATTAAGTCCCATGCGTGGCAATAAATCTGATAGTCCACGACCACCAGCTTTCATTGCTCTGTCAAAGGAATATCCTAAGGAGTTAGAACCCTTACCTGAGAAACTCCCTGCATCAAAGTCTCTACCTGAAAACTCTCCTGCACCAAACTCGAAATCGGCAAAAGGATTTTCTTCCTCCATATCCTTAAAAGAATTATCAGAGAAATTAAAATCTCCGAAAGGATTTTCCTCTTCTTCTCTCGTTTGTATAGCCATTGCTTATCCGTATAGTTTTTCTAACATTGCCATAATTGAATCATGGTCTGTTGGGTATCCCTTAGTAAACATCTGAGCCCTTACAGCATAATATTTTGCTACTTTTGCAGAGGCTTTCTTATCCCTTTCTTCCTCACTATCTCCTATTAAAAAAGGTTTCTTGCTTCTAAATAAATTCATAAGAGTTTCTTTATCTACCTTCTGAGCATTAAAGTCTGCAGCATCTGGGCCACCACTGGCTGCTGCAGCTGCATAGTCTCCTTGCAATTCGCCTAATGTATTTTGACCCGGTATATTACTACCTATGTCTTGTAGTCCAGCACCAAATAAAGCAGCAGTAGAAGGGTCTTTCATTCCTAGCTTAAACTTATCAAAGAAACTCATGTTGTCTATTTTATTTTTTGCATCAACTTTAGCCTGTTCGTCTATTTTCTTTTGTTCTGCTTCTTTATCTTTTAAGTCAATACCTGCTTTAGCATCTAATAAAGCCTTTTGTTGCATTGCTAATCTATTTTCCTTACCCCTTGCTGAGAAAGGTTCATTCCAAGGTGTTGTAATTCCAGCTTGGTCTGCTATACCTAATCCCAAAGCTGCTCCTCCAGTAGCATATGGTCTAAGCACTGTTTTTGTTAAACCAGATTTAATATCATAAGCACTCTTTGGTAATGCACCTTGGAAATCTTTAGGAGGTTTCTTTTTTAATTTCCATACATCTGGAAGGTTCTTCTTTTTAGTAAAAGCAGCTTTCATTATACCCCTAAGTCCAAGTTTACCTAAAACACCATAACCACCACCTACTCCATATAATAGAGCATCCATTGCTAAACCAGCAGGGTCATCTTCGACTCTTCTATTAACATACTCTCCAAACTTTTCTTTACCATCAGCACCTTCCATGTTCATACTATTCATAACTGCATTACCAAAGTCTTTTCCAATTAGGATGTTTCCCTGAAATCCTTGTTCTTCAGGTTTGCCCTCAGACCAAGTACCTCCATTATCAGTACAGAATTTTTTATTTTGTGTTGGCAAAGTACCGCTACCATAACTACATACACCCATTATCTTTCTCCTTTATTCATTACCATCTCCAAGGGCCCGGATTATTTCCATACCCTGAACCACCCCAGTTTATCTTTGGAACAGTCATATTATTTTGTGTCTTAGCTACCATTGGTTTAATTTGTGCCATGCTATGTGGCCCAGCAGGTGGACTAAATATACTTACTACATTTGCAGGTGTTACCTTAGGAGGATTTCTTCGTGCTTCTGCTTCTGCTGCTGCTTTTGCTGCTGCTGCTTTTGCTACTTGAGCAGCTTGAGCTTCTGCTTGCATAACAACCCTATCAATAGGATTAAACACACTTAGCGGAGGATTTCTTCGTGCTTCTGCTGCTTCTGCTGCTTTTGCTGCTTTTGCTTCTGCTGCTGCTTTTGCTTCTGCTGCTGCTTTTGCTACTTGAGCAGCTTGTGCTTGTGCTGCTGCTTGAGCTTGTACTGCTGCTTGTGCTTCTGCTGCTGCTTTTGCTTCTGCTGCTGCTTTTGCTACTTGAGCAGCTTGTGCTTGTGCTTGCATAACAACCCTATCAATAGGATTAAACACACTTAAAGGTATGTCTTCAGCTACATTTTGAAATAAACTTTCTCCCATATCAGTGCCTTCTTGCTCTCTAGCATATTCAGGTATGTAAGAAGTAGCGTTAGCTTGTCTCATGTCTTGCTGTTCTCTTGCTAAAGCAGCATTTTCTCTACCAGCATTACCACCAAACGCAGATAAAGTAGCATTAAGTATTTCTTTTAACTCAGCTTCTGCACTAGCATCTGTTTTACTGCCTGCATATTTAGCATCAATTGCTGTCATTGCATCATTTAATGCCCCCATATCACCACTTGTTAATTCTCCTGTATCTGGAGCAAGCTCGGCTTCTGTTAATTCTCTAGGTTTAATACCTTCAAATGTTGCATAGTCAGATGGTTCAGTAGCTTGTTCAGTTCCGTATGTACGGTTAGGTATTTGGTAAAGAGGTTGTTTTTCAGTAGCTCCAGTAAGTGGCTCTGTACCTAAGTCATCATGCCAAGCAAAATAATTACCTGTCACATCTTGATAATAATCCTCACCTTCTTTGCCCTCAGGTCTAAATGGTGGAGTTGGTATGTCTATTTCAGCATCTTTCCAAATACTTCTTTCTGGGCCAAGTTCTACTGGTATTCCATCTATACCACCATACACCGGTTTATATTCTCTTTTAGGTTTGGGATTTAGTATAGCATCTTGAAATATTTGTCTAGGGTCTCCTTCATCAAATATAGTAACACCATCAATCATATTATTATTTTGAGTGGCATAATCCATTATTTGCTGTGTTCTATCTGTTATACCTCTAGCCTCAAAATCATCTAAGTATCCTTGCATGTCTGTTGGCATAAGTGAAATACCCGCTTCTACATCAGCAGTATCATCCATAGTTGTACCACGTTGTGAAGTAAGCATACCTCTTTCTATATCAGCAGTATCATCCATTGCAGGAGCACCGGCAACAGGAGTAGCAGGGAAACCAAGCCTATCACCCATAGCTAAGTCTGCTAATTCTTGATTTACTGCCATGCTTCTATCTTGTGCTCTAAATTTTAACAAATCTGCTAAAGCTCTTCTTTGTGTTGCTGCTGCATCTGCTTCTTGTAATTGAGCATCCATAGGCCACCCAGTAAGAGGAGCATCTTGTAGCATTCTTTCAGTTAATGTAGGGCTGTCTCCCGGACTAGGGAATAGTGTGCTAGGAGGAGGATTGTTAGGGCCAAATATACCCATCTCATCAATTGTCTGTTGGTATGTTAAATCTCCAGCAGAACTAGGAGGTCTAGGTGTAATACCACTAGGTAAACTTCCACCTATTATTTGATTACCACTACCAGTGAATCCCGGCATACTAACATCAGCACTAACTGGTTGTACACCTTCCGGTAATTCAACTGCTGGCATATTTATTGCAGCATCCGCAGGCCCTTGAGGTTCTGGAGTTGTTGGAGTAGCAAACTGTCCAGAGAAATAAGGGTTGGCTATATCAGCTGGTGAACCCCATACATTGTATGCTGCACCATCTGTAGGTAATCCTTGACCATAGGTATATTCAGATAAACCACCCGGCCCAGCGTAATTAAATAAAGAAGAGTCATTATACGCAGACAAATCTGGTGCATATACAGTGCCTGATGGTGTGCGTGAGGTAAATGGGAATGTACGAGTTCTTAGTACAGGTGCTGATGGTACTGAACCACCACTACTATTACTATAGCCACCACCACCACCACTGGAACGAGAATCATTAATTAAAGAATCAGCTAATGCTGGATTGTAGGGCACATCATCTAATCCTAACTCCCAGCCCGGAAGTAAATCGCCAACATTATCATAGCCTCTATTGTAAGAATTATGAGTTCCCACAGCATTAACATTTATTTCGTCATCTTTCCAAGGTCTTTCAGTAACAGCAGTTCCACTCCTTGGAGTAGAAACATAAGGTCTGTCAGAGGATGATGTAGAAATTGTTGGCCCTTTCTTAATAACTATAGTGGGCAAACTACTTATACCATCAAGCTCTGGAACTTCACCACCACCATATGTTAAATCCATATTGTCCGACATAAAAGTATCATCAAATAAATTACTAGGTGTTGTAAAAGAAGTTGTAAAGTTAGATGTTGCTGATTCATTTGGGTCATAACTTGAACCACTTGTAAGAAAATTTGTAGCTGCATCAGTAACAGGCGATATAAAATCTAATACAGGCTCAAGATTATGTATCGATTGTTTCCAGTAATTTTCTAGTCCCATGACTACTCCTTAAAATAAACCGTACATTGCAGCTAAAGAACCCATGTTTTCTAATGGTGTTCTACCCGGAGTTGTACTAATCTTCTGACCAGCTCCACCAACAAGAGGACTAAATCCTGTAATACCTGATTGGTACTGTTGTAATTGTTGGTAAGGTAAGTTCTGCTCAAACTCCTGTTGCTTCATAGCATCTTGTATAAGTGCTTGTTCTCTTTGTTGCTGTTGTCCACCTGATGCACCTAATGCATTATAAGGTTGCATTCCTGCACCCATTAATCCACCTGTCATTCCTAATGTATTAGCTTGGTGTCCGAGTCCTTGTCCATAAGCATTACCATATATCTGAGCTGCTGCTTGAGTTGCAGCATCAGCAGCTCCAGCAAGTGCATTACCTTCTGCAATACCCTGTCTGCCACCACCATAACCACCAGACATAATTGCACCACCTCTAATATCAGCAAGTTGAGGTGTTAAACTAGCCATTGCTCTGTCTGATGCAGCTTGTGCCATCCCTGTCACATATGGATTGTTAGCTACGTCTAGCATACTAGGGTCAACACCTTGTTGATAAGCACTTAATGCAGGATTCATTATACTAGGAGCACCTTGTGTTGCAAAGTCTCTAATGCCTTGCTGTGCTGTTAGTTGGTCTGGACTAAATCCAGCCTGTGTTTGTCCAGTATAATACTGTGGTGTATTATTGTTATAAAGATTAGCAGCTTCTTTAAAGCCACCTTCCATATAAGGTACAGCAACATCCCAAGGGTCTGCGTTTACTGAACTTTGATTGTCACCTTTAGACATTATTTATCTCCTTTGCAAATAATCTTGTTTGTTCTTTATAGTTTAAATCTTTGAGTACCTTTCCCCAACCTTTACGACCAAAGAGTTCTACATACTCACACTTATTTTCTTTTCCGAAAGCATCTAATAGTACATCTGCTTCGCCTCTCCACCTGCTGAAGTTTTTTCCACCTAACAGTAGAACACATAATATGTTTTTCTGTGGATATTTGCTTATCTTTGTAACAAAAGCACCTTCTACTTCTGTGCCTATTTTTACCCAGAGCTGCATATTCTTCGATTTACAGGCACTTTTTATGTCAGTAATACTATACTCGCCTAAACCAAACTTAAGGGCAGCATTCAAGTATTCTTCAACGAGAGGCCACCAAGCCTCTACACTCTCTCCCTTAATCCCTTCAATCAAAGTTTACTCCACGCTCCTGTGCTTAAGTAAATATATACTCCTTCCCCTGTACTTCCCGGATTCCAGTTACTGCCATCTGCGTACCTTATGTCACCGGTTCTAGGCTTGTCTGGTGCTACATTGCTTACATCAAAATGCCCATCAGCAATGTTATTTATAATACCAGACATTCTCTCAAATTCTTGTCTTAAATATGCAGGTATGTCCTCTGTGTTATCTGGAACAGGTGAGGGTGTGTAACGAATCATACACCATTACCTCTATTACCCTGAGGTGTCCAGTGTATTTCTAAATTCTCTAGTGCCCAAGTCTTATCGTCTGTAGATTCAGCCCTTATACCTAAGTAATTTCCTGTTGCTCTTACTGGTATTTCTGAATGTGTACCCGGAGTAAAGCTATATGGGCCTTTCCAAGTAATACCTTGATTTGGATTCATCTCATTTCCAATATAGAAGTCTACTGCACCAGTACCTGAAAGTCTAGGTACAATTTTAGTAACAGACTTAGTTCCCGGATAGCCTAGTTGCATACTATCTTTCTGCACCCAAGCTCTATAGCTCGTACCACTATGTTGGTTAGTACCTAATACATATAGTTTAGTATCTCCGGAATCTGCCATTATTAAAGAAGGTTTGAGAGGTGAATCCCAAGAATCATTGTCTGTATCCCAGTCACCAGATTCCGTCCAGTCTGTTGTACTAACTGAATCTACAACTCCCCAAGCTATAAAACTTACATTAGGTAAATCTCTCTTAGACCAGCTGTTGTTTCTCCAATTCCATACATAAGCTGTATCAGCAAAGGCATCTGTGTCATTAGTGTTAGATGTGAAACAAATCCACATCTCATTCTTCTCTCTATCAGCAGCTACAAATGTTCTTGTCTTGTAGTCTGGATGTATAGAGTTAAATAATTCATCTCTTATCTGACTATCTACTATAGATTGCTTAGTTTGACCATCATGTATGAATACATCATCCTCAGAAACCACGAAATGCTTATTGTCGAAGTCTTTTACGCAATGCCTACCTAGTATACCTGCATCAGAAAAAAGTTGCCTAAATCCAAAAATAGACTGTCCGCCCTCAAATGCCATAGACCATATTGAATCTTCTTTATATACTACATTGATGTCACCAAGTGGTAGACAATCAATTACAAATCCACTAGACTGAGACAAGTCAACATAACCTGCATCTTTAGTAGCATCTGAAGCATCCCAGCTTGTAGGAACTGTACCACCCTCTGCTGGATGAGACCAACGCACCCTGAAAGGATAACGTGTACTGGATTCGGTTGTGTCCAGTGCTACTAAGAATCTTTTAAATGGTCGCATAACTGCACAGGTTGTACTGCTTAACCAGTTAGTTAGATTAGCAAACTTTGCACTATCTGAAGTACCCATAAACTGTGGCTCATCAACACCATTATTAATTATAGCTACACCACCTAATACACCACCATTCCAACCACCAGCAGCGGTTGCACTGTAGTCACCACCAGATGTTCTTGTAAGGTCTGTGTGTGTAGTGCTTGCACCAGATGTATGTACTCTATATACTTTAGCTAGTCCCGGATAAATCCAAGAATTTGTAGTTGCGGTGTCAAATTGCATTAACCAATAAGGTGCTGCTGTTGGTGTGCCAAATACTTGTAGGTGTCCTTTAACTTTAGCAGTCTTATCATTATCAAACTGTATGTTATTCCCATCAGACCATTTGTTTTCTGGTAGCTCATAGGAAGAAATATCCTTGTTGATTCCTGTAGGATTAAGCTGTGTTATTTGTGCTGGCATCTTACTTCATGTCCAAGCCATTAACAACTGCGTACCAATTAGTACCAGCGTCAATTGTCTCAAAGGTTAGAATGTCAATTCCACTTGTAGTTAAAGTAGGAGTAGTACCACCAGCAAACTTAACACTTGAATGCCAAGGGTCTGCTACCGTACCACCATTTGTTAATATTAATCTGAACTTACCATAGACACCAGAGGTAGGTGCATTACTAATTGTGAATGAACCACCACTTGCAAGTACAGCAGTAACTACATTGCCTAATGCAAAGTCAATTGCTGTTGCCGAACTTACTGTTCCTACAGCATTAACAATCTCTGTCTGCTTCTTAGTCTTTAAGTTTGTTGTTGTACCTACAGCATCAGCAGTGACAGTCTTAGAAGCCTCTACTGTTCCTAGTGTTGGTACATCATTATAGTTTAGCTCTGCTGTTGTACCAGTATAGCCATCTATAAGATTTAATTCTGTATGTGTTGCTGTTACAGCACCTGTTAAGTTTGGAAAGGTAGCTTTAACAGTAGACTTCACTAATCTTATATGGTCATCTCCCTGACTCCTTGGGTCTGTACCTGTGGGATTAGTTGTTACTAAGCCATCTATATATGTTGTTGATTCTAATGCCATATTATTTTCCTTTTGCTAATTGTGCTCCGAAGTAGAACTCTATAATCATTGTAGCCCATTGAAAGACTTCATCAAATTTAAGTACCGCACCTGCTTGTACAGTTACATATTCAATTGTGTCTGGTGTAA
>Ga0208299_1000996_pt1 | contig 22610 bp, 28 predicted proteins | sample 15_taG_FD_184089 | JGI IMG/M metagenome (GOLD analysis project Ga0208299, IMG submission 184089) | Marine viral communities from the Subarctic Pacific Ocean - 15_ETSP_OMZ_AT15312 metaG (SPAdes) (version 2) | ecosystem: Environmental > Aquatic > Marine > Oceanic | place: Pacific Ocean | collected...
CACTTGACTCTGGTTCGTTGTCCATAGCTTCACTAATTTTAAAATCATTTCTCTCGAATGAACTAAAAGCCTGTAATAGCTCTCCCATTACATTAGGTGATGTTTCTGTTACACCTAAGTATGCTGCTTGAGCACTATTGACCCTAGCTAGTTCTGATTCTATTCTCTGTGATGCTTGTCGTTTATTTCTACTCATTGCGTATACTTCATTAGCTTCGGTTTGGTAAACCACATCCTCTGCTGATTGTCCTTGCATACCTGCCGCGGCTGCGTTCACTTTAGCGAATGCTTCTGCTTGGTCTTGTTGCATTTGGATTGAAGTATCGGATAGTATCTTATCCTGTTTGATTGCAGCGATATTCTTCTCTGCTGTTTGCTTACGGTCCAACGCAGCTAATCTTTTAGACTGTGCTGCGTATGACGCGTTGTATGCTGCCTTGGTTTGGGCGTTCTCACCAGTAGCAGCTAGTTGTGCTGCACTTAAACCAGACTGCACTGCCTGTGCGTAAATTGACATTACATTCTCCTACTGGATTGATGGTACTTGCCTTGCCAGCTAATACTAGATATTGATAACCCTAAGTAACCTTCTGTGTAAAACTCTGCTTCTGCTAAGTCAGCATTCTGACTATAACTAAACTTCACATCTCCGGTATGTAGTGGTGTTTCACCGATTAAACTACCTAATCCACCAATAAATCGACTATTAAACTCTTGGTCGTCCCATTCACTAAAGTCTGAAACTATCTTCATACTTACGTCTGCGGATTCGACTAGACTTAATATAAACTTACTGACGTTTAATCTATCGGATGTTATTGCTACACCTTCCTTACTTACACGGAATGGTCTTGTGGGTCTGTATGCTGACCTGAATTTCTTTCCTACGTACACCTTACATGCCTGCCCGTCACTGATGTTCTCGTCGAACTCAATGATGTTGGCTATGTTAGAGTATGCAGCTATATTTAGTGGGTACTCTGTACCATCACCTGTTACTACTACTGTGTCTGCATCTATCAGATAATCTATTGGCGTTGCTACGTCTGCTCCGTTTGCACAATCTAATGTTATTAAATCATCTAAGAAAATATCACTTGTGTTAGTCGCAACACTAGAATACATACTAAGAGTCTTTACTATCACTCTGTTATTCTCGTGGCATATAAGAGTCAGTGTATCCTTCTCGAACGTCATATCAATAATAGTAGTTGTTTCTGGTAATACCCATTTACTCCACGATTGCTGTACCAATTCCCCATTGTTCTTACGGAATTGCTCGAATATGAATAACTCATTATTCGGGGCAGTTTTCGTAGTCATAGCTATCATATTAATATTTGAGTTGGCTGTTAGAGATTCTACTTCACCAGTCATATATCCAATAACTTGATGACATACGGACTTCGCCATATCTTGTGTAGTATTCTCTTGGCCTGTATAAACCTGTAGTCCTGAGCTATCACCAAAATCCATTGGTAGATAAACTTCATTACCCATAGATACGGGCTTGGCACTGGTCTGTACATCATAGGATGTGGTCAAAGGCATCGACACCGTTTGTGGGGTCACTGCTTCCGTACCGTTTATTTTAAACTGACCGTTAGCTGCTACTACTAGTAAATCCCTATTGTGGGTTGTTATACTATGGAGTGCGTCAATGTTAGGTGCACTAGATGCTACACTAACTGGGTCTGTTACTAATAGCTGTACTGCTGATGCTTTCCACCAGTTGTATAAGTCGTCTGTTTCTGACATAGACACAGTATCTTCTGCCATTACTACTAACCGTTTCTGGAAGTAGCTCATACCTGTAATCTTCTTATCTACGAAGTGTGGCTGAGGGGCTGAGTTATCGTCACCAGTACGTCTTTCATTCCACCCTACCGATGGCTCACCTACAGTAAAATCGTCTGTAGAATCGTTATATACGATGGTGTGAGGCATTGTTGAGGCATCAAGTGCATAGTCTTCAAAAGGTGAACGCTGTTCGGCCCATACAACCTCTTCCAGTATTCTTTCTGCTGGGGTATCTGCTTTTAGAGAAGAGTCTGATGTCCCTACAGCCTCGAGGTAGTATGTACCCTTATCTGATATAGGGTTAGGCTTTACTGTGATACGTGTACCATGTACAGCATACAGTGGTAACCCGTCTACTCTCTCTACTTCTTTATTAATTGCTACTATCGATTTAGAACCTTGGCCAGACTGTACGTTCACATCTGGGAATTCTCCATCATCCCTCCATATAGCTACGGATGAACCTAGAGCTATAGCGGATATATCGGCTTGTGGGTTTAGTATCGCTGCTATCTCTTCTGCAACTTTTGCAGTAGCCCTTGCTTGGTCTGCTGAATCAAAGTTACCTGATGTGCCTACTAAGGGTGTAGAGTATACTGCTGTTCTTTGGTTTATTGGTCCCGGGTTTGCCCAAGCCAATACCACGTTTACTGTAACAGTTTCACCATAGTTCATAGCATCTACAACATTGATGTGTGCTACGTTCTCTATTGTGCTCTCGTCTGTACCTGTAGACATGGTTACAGTCTTATCTTTGTTTAGTACAAATGTAGTATCGTTGATGGTCTGTAGGTCCATATTATCTTTAGTACCAATATAGCCAGTAAGGTTACCCGTTACTGTTTTCTCTACATTATCTACGAAAGCGGTTACTGTCCCGTCTTCTTCTACTAACATTCTAAAATCTTTATCTCCCCGTCTATAGGAGTGATGTTTTACATCTGCTGAGGTTGAGTCTAGTAAGTGACTAGTCCATACCATAGATGGTCGCCTTGTTAGCTTCTTCACTGGGTCAGACCGGAAATTTTCTTGTAATCCTGCTTGACCTTCAGCTCTGTTTCGAGGCGATAATGTACTAACACCGTGTACTGGTGTTGGGTAAGAACCTTCAATTCTCATTAGTCTCTCCTGTTATACGTCAGGGTCTCCGAAGAATCTGACATTATTATGCGCGTATGGTCTAACACCACCACGTGCTTGTCTGACTCTCGATTTATTAAATGTATTGTATTGACCTTGTTCTAAGTCATCACGTTGTACATCAATTAGAGCGATACCAGCACTACCTGCTAGGTCTCGTTGCTTTTCTGTATCTTCTAATTCATCTCTAACGAATTCTACTGCTGCTGCATATGCACAGTACTCTTGCATAGACTCAGGCATATCATCCCATTCTAATACACGTACTATACGATGCGCTGTTACATTAGCATCGAATTGGTATGTTTGGTCATACTTGTTGTATAATTTACCTGCTCGTTTAATTACACCTGCTGTATCATCTGCTACAAAGGTAGTAATTTCTGCGGGTATAGTAATTTCTTTTGTTATTGGGTCTGGTTGGTATGTAACATTATAATCAATGTTGAACCACCACCCACGCTTCTGAGCGCGTTTTCTAATCCTATTTAATGTAGTTCTAGCGTTCGCTACGTCAGGATGTGCTGTTGTTACGTCATTAACTACATTAGAGCCAATCAGTTTTAACAGCATATTTAATGCTTCTAATTCATCCATATTAATTTCCTTTGCAAAGAAAAAAGATATAGAAACGATATGTCTCTATATTAGTGTTTAAAAATAACACTTATAAAGCCCTCCAATGAAGAAGGGCTTGAAAGTGCTACTCGTTATTAAGGAGTTGCAGTCTCTAAGTCTGGGTCGAATCTGTAGATACCACCAGCCATCTCTGCTCGGTTAGGAGTAACACCATACGATAAGTATGAGTCAATGAACCATTGTAGTTCAATATCAGAGTAGTAAACTTTAGAAGTTAGTGGAATTGTTTCACCAGCTAATAGAGCTTTAGGCATAAGAAGTAATACTTTACAGTTAACGTCTGCTTGAGTGACGTTATATGCGTTACCGTTACCAGCATTAGATAGATAATGGGTTGTACCAACATCTGCTTGCTTAGGGAAACGATTAGTTACTTGGATTCGTACACCGTTAGATTGAAGAACTTTACCCGCAGCGTAGTCGCCATTAGAGGTAGAGAAATCTTTGTCTAACAATTTGTCGTTCTTAAGAAGTGTGTAATACTGCTCTGGACGCATTAATAATACGGCTTCAGCAATATCTACATCTTTCTCTTCGATACCTTGACATAAGTCTTGGATTGCTAATTCTAGCAAATCAGGGTCTTTCTCGTCATCTACTGCATCTAGAATTACTACTGTTCCACCTTGGAAATCTGCTGGTGCTGAACGAGTGATATCATCTGGCTTACTTGAAGAACCACTAGTGATAGCGTCTGCCCAACCACCTAAAGATACTGCCGCAGGGTCTACGTTAGTAATCTGTGATGCTTTGATACCTTGAACTAGGAAAGATTCATCGAAGAATTTACCGATTTCTTTACCATGTTCTACGCCTACTTCCATACGCACGTCGATGTGAGATAAGAAGTCATCTAGCAAGAATTGATTTGTACGAGCTAGTACAATTGTGTCAACCTTGACTGAGATGTTATCGAAAGTAGGTGAACTGTCACTTGGACGAACGCCACGAGATACTTTCTGTAATGAGCTATGGCCCATTCTATCGTTAGTTATTGTGTCTGTTCCACGTACCGATTTAAACTTAAAGAACTGACGCATAAAGCTATCTTTAAGGAAGCGGTGTTCCACTTCTCCACCATACTGTTCGATATACAGTGGGTTTACGTTACCTGAATCAATGCCACCCTGATGTCCGTCACGGACTTGGGCTGTTGCTACTGCTTGACCTATAATTGACATTTAGCTATTCTCCTAGGAATGTCGTTTTTGTTTTGTTCTCATGTCTGCTTTATTAGCTCCACTACACATGGGATTAGAGAACGGTTAGATGCCACGGTTGCGTGATTGCATTCGTCGCTTATTTAGTGCTTTGATTTCCGGTGAGGACTCATAGCTATGACCCGCAGCGATAAGTTTCCTTAACTCGCTGTTGTAACCGGCTTTATCTAAAGGTTTCCCTTTATAATCTTGTGATAGACTATCTGCTACTTCTAAGTCAGCCGCTTGACTAAACTCTGGTGAAGCTTTAAATACAGAAATTAGTTCTTGTACTGCTAACTTAGCGGCAATACCACCTTGTGCTAATAGTGCATTAATCTCTTTTCTATCCGATACTGGTACATTTTCTTTTGCCCAACCTGCAAGTTCTTTCCATGTTTCTTCACCACCCTGCGGGTCATTGAATGCTTCATGTACTTGCTCAAATATTGCTGTGTCTTTTGCTTTTGCTTGTGCAACGTTAGACTCATGCAATCCTTGTAGTTTAGCGGCAATTAAAGATGCTACACCAGCACCATGCTTTTCTTCTAAGGCTTTTAGTATTTCAGGGGTTACTTGACCATCTGATTCTGTGACAGCTTTTGCCACTTCTTTCATGTCTAGTCCCGCATCTACTAGTAATCCTTCTACTTGTGATAAGCCAGTTTTATCGAATTCGGGTGCTGCTGCACTCTCTTCTTTAGGTGATTCTTCTGGCTTATCTTCGCTTTTTGTAGGCTGTTCTTCTGTAGCTTTGAGGGTAGGGTTACCATTCTCGTCTAGTGCTGGGTTACTTTCGTAATCAGCATTAGGACTAGCTACTTCTTTTACACCTGTGTCATTAGCTTGGGGGTTTTCTGTGGCTTGACCACTTTCTGTTTTTGTTGCTTCTTCTGACATTTTATTTATTGTCCTTCTGTTGCTTGGGCTACTGCACCAGCTTCCATACCTGCTGCTTGGGCTTGCGCCTGCGCTCGGGCTTGCTGGTTCTGTTTGACTGCTTTCTCGTCCAATAGGATTTTCTGGTAGTCCACGCCATGACCTGCACCAAGAGTTGCAATTAGATTACCATAATCAATACGGTCTGCTACTTGCTCTGGTACTTCAGCTAATGCCAATAAGTCTTGGAAGAAGGCTCTCATTCTATCCAGTTCTGAACTTCTTGATAAGGACTCTAGGCCCGTTACTATCATTGGTTCAATATCAGCAAAAATCTTATTAGCCTTTTTAAGTAGGCGTTTTGCTAATGGTCCTTGGAGTTCTGCTGCCAATCTTGAATACACACCACCTAGTGAACCTTCCAGTTCTTGTGCCTGTAATCTTATTTCCTCTGCTGTTACTCTCTCTGCATCACGAGTTACTTGAGTATTTAATAAGAATGCTGCTGCAATTCTGCGTGCTGTACCTTCAAATTTTCTATCTAGGAATTCAGTAGCTTGCGCTACTTGAGGGGAATGAACAAAGATATCTTCCTCTCTCCCATGCACATAGGCTCCTGAAGGGGCTTCTGTGATTTCTCTTACGTTAGTCATACCAGTAGGGTCTACTAGATTTTTAACGTCTGTAATAATGGTTGTATAGTCTAGTGATGCTTCTGCTAATGTTGATAAAGTATGGAAGTCACCAGCATAGTTTTCCACTAAACCTGTACCGTAATCTTTATTTCTCGTTAGATTCCAAGTCAAAGGCATCCACGGCAAATCATCTTTATGGTATAAACCTACTTTCTTATGACAATAGCATACGTCTTCCATTTCTTGCCAGACAATATAACGTTTTTTATCTATGCGCTGGATACACGTGTATAATGTTACTTCACTTTCTTCTTTGTAATCGTTTTCCATAGCTATCCTAGCGAGTTCATCACTAAGTGCTACTACAGATTTAGTCTCTTTGAGAATCATCTTAACTAGATTACCACGTAGGTCTCTTTTTACGGTGTAGTCTCGTAGACTGTAGTTCTGCATCTTTTCGTCTTCAGGCATGTACAGACAAGAATTCCCTGCAATTATAAGGTGTTGTATAACGTCAGTTAAGACTACTCTACCACCAATTGCATCTAAGTCTTTCATAGACTCTCGTTCTTGTGCTGCTAAGGCTGCATCTACTTCTGCTTCACCTAATCCACCTTCCATGACTTCTGCTCTCTGGTCCAATGTTAAATCCATCCTAAAGAATGGTCTTGATGGTTGGAACATAGTCATCATAATTTTGTTTGCTAGATTAATAACAGCTTGAGCACCAACTGATTGGTAGTCATTCTGCATTTCATCATATTCATTTAACGGGTCGTCTGGGAAAATGTTGGGTAGAGTCCAGCCAGCGTAACGCTCAATTCTGGTAAGTGTCTCTTCTCTAGCGTAGTCGCTACCCTGAAATTGGCCCTTTAACTTATATTCGCCCGTTATGTACTTAGCTTGCGCTTCTGTAAAGTTCAATGGCTTCTCCTAAATTCGTACTGTAGACCCTGAGCGTTGATTAATTTCTTCATCGTCTACTTTATCGTCTACTTCTAAGCTTACGTTAGCTAGTTGGCCAATACCTTCACCTTCGGTCTCTGCAAATACTTCTGCTTGCCTAGCTTGAGCGGCATCTTCTATAGCATCCTTCTTAGCCTGTTTCTTGGCTTTCCTTGCTTCGGTCGTTGTGTAGATTGTGGTTGCTGCCACCACTGCTGTGTATACCCAAGTCATGTTTGTTCTCCAATAGATTTAATTCCTCATAGCTATCTGCTATAAGTTCTTTAGTAATAACCTCCATATCATCTGATTCAGTTTCATGAAAGGTTGTCCAAGTTACATCTTCAAGAACAAGCACAGCGCGTTTAGTCCCTGCTGGGCAGATAAAAGTGCTTGGACCTGTTATAGTCTCGATACCTTCGTCTGTTGCTACCCGTACTGTACCCTTAGATATCACATTAATTTGTGGTCTTCTATGTATTTTACCGACAATTAACGCACCTGCTGGGGCTTTCATTTCCCTAGCATAGATACCGTTACACTTGTAGTGTTCCATATCTATCTGTACGCTATTCTCTTCTTCGTTCTCTTTACATAGTTCGCCTAACAAGAGTAATTCCTGCCTGCGTTGTTCAACACTTAGTGTATCCCATACGTCTTCTTTATTAATTAATTCGTTCATTATCCTCTACCTGCTATCATCTTACTTTCGATATATCGCAATACGGATAATTGACCCTCTTTATACATAATCTCGTCATGTGTGTTCTTTGGGCTATAAACACCACCTTTAAACATTGAATGTAAATGGTCAAGGTCGTGCTTAATAAGTCCTCTAGGGTCTTTCTTGTTTGGTGGTTCTGGTGTTTGGTTATCCATTCTTCCCCCATAAGGTTGTTTTATGCGAAGAAGTACTCCGCATTAAGTATTTCATTTATGTCGTATTCACCTACTTCTGGTAAAGTACTAACATCAATGCCCTGTTGTTCTGCCCAATCTGCTAGAGGGTCGTGTAATGTGTATAGGTCTTTAAAAGCTTCTCGTAGTGCTGTTGCTAACTTCTCTGCATTACCTGCATGAGTACCAAAGTCGTCATGTATCATAGCGTATGCTGGTAGTTCTATCTTATTTATAGTCATTACCATGTGTGAGCTATCAATACTGTGTACGAAATTAGGTGCTATACCATTTCTCTGCCCGTATCTGTTTGGTTCTCCTTCTCCATCTGCATCCCGTAGCTTTAATACTAGTCTACCGTTCAGCTTAGTATTAACGTCTATTGCGTCTGCTTTCTTATAATATTGGAATACTGGAAAGCCTATTGGTGTTACCCAATGTGTGTAACCTTTGCTGATATTCTTCTGTAACCAGACCATAGCTGCTCTAGCTGCAATAACTACCTCTCCAATGGCTTCCCACAAAATAGGTGTCAAGAATTTAGCAAACTCCCATTGGTGCTTCTCGTCTAACTCGAACTTTTCCCACACATCCTGTACATATTCTAGGATATACTGTCTAGCTGACTGCTGAGTAGCCCCATAAGGTAAGGTCATTACTGGCCTTTTAGCGCATTTTCTATCAATCCCGATAGATAGCCATTTAGTAGCTCTTGGGTCGTCTTTATATTCCCGAAGCATACGTATGACAACATTTGCAACGTCCCCATAGATATCGTTAGGTTTAGGAATATTGGCTCGTAGGTTTGTTGACTCTGCCCCAACTGCATCTCTAAGCATTGCTGAGTAATGTTGAAGTCCATTACAAGAACCGTCCATCCCAATTGGGATATTACCCTCGTAATTTTCATCTTGTCCATAATTACATTTACTCCACTCAAAACAAAATGCTAAAAATTGATACGGCTTATCTGCCATACCCCACCACTCCCTTGAACCTATTGGATTATCCACCACACGCTGTATATTACTTCGCATAGAATTAACCCAAGTAATCCTTTCTTCAAAACTAACTTTGTCCTCTCCGAACGTGTTGGCTCCATGGATTGCAAGCCACTTAATTCCAGCTGCTCCCAAGCGTACTGTTCGCTTAAATTGTAGCAACCCTTTAGCTGTGTCTGCTCCTTGGGGGCTAAGTCCACTGGTTGCACAGTAGATACGTCCTCTGAAGTCACAATTGTAGGCGAAGTAAAACTCCGACCATGTACTAAGCTCATTTGCAAGTTTGTAAGATTGCATAAAGGCAAGTATTTTACCTTTCCTTTGCTGTTCTCTTCCGTAGGCTCTTTTGGCCAATGCTTTCCAATCACCTATTTCCTCCTTCTGACGGTCTGTCAGTTTCTCCTTAACCACATCTTTCAGGTGCTTAGGGAACTCCGGTGGTAATATTTGTTGATTACTAGGCATACCGATACCTAAACCATTAACATAAATCGCTTTCTGTACTTCCAATACCTCTTTATTGATTTCCCACGCAGTACACTGTAATCTATTTACAGCCTGTCGGTGTTGTTCCGGGTTATTGCTTTTAACGAATTCTTTATGGTCTTTGCCTTTAGTCTTTATGAACGGGTAGCGTACACACATCTGAGTAGTGTAATATGCTCCTAGCTCGTTCCCTTCTTCCCATGCCTTTGGCTCTACCTTTAGTGGTAACATGAACGGGTACATAAACCCTCGTTCTTTCTCAAACTCTGCTGCCCAATCATCGAATAGCACAGTTGTATCTAACCTTGCGGTAGACTTACCCTTGGCCCAATCCTTACGTATAAACAACACATCCCAGAATACCTCTAATATACATCTTAGTACCCTGCTACCGATTTGTGTCTTTTGTAAAGGTGTCCAGTTTGTCCACTCTAAATCAAAGTCATTAAATTTCTTCATTAGTACTTTATGCTTATGTACATAATCTACTACTTTCTGGTCTTTGAATGAGGCCATCACTACTGCATAATATGCTGGGTGTTCAGCTTCAAACATCTGACATTTTAAATCTGCTTCCAGTCTAGAAGCTATCTCAAGACATACCTTTAGGACCGTATTCTCTTTTGGCATTAAAATTACCTGAAAAGCAGATTTGGTCCCAATGTAGGCTACCTTAAGAAAGTCTTTGTCTAGTACCGCAGAGCGTAATAGTTTGTTATATTTACCGCCCTTGCCTATGTTTTGAGTCGATAATACATCTAACTTCTCTGCCACTTCTTCTAGGCGGTCCCTTAGTAAGTAGCTTACTGTGTCAGATTGGTCTGCTTGACCACTATCCCTCATTCTGTCCTGAGTTGCGTAGTATCTAGCAGTTCCCCGCTCTACACACTCCCTTTCCCATTTAATCTGTTCAGGTATATTCATCACTTTACCTTCTTTTTACGTGCTCTTGCTTCTCTAGCCTTTTTATTTCTAGCTATTCGTTTCTGGTCTTCTGTCTGATGGTCTGGGTGTATTAGATTCACTCTAGGTGTACTATGGTGCTCTAGGTATTTACCTAAACCTATCAGATATTTATCTGTACTGACCCCTTTATGCCCACGTTGTGCTACACGTTTGACTTTCCCTTCAGCACCATTACATGAAATATGCAACGCTGCTCTAACGTATCCTGTTTTGTGGTCATGGTCTAAACACGGTCCATCATACTTCTTAAAAGACTCCCCGCATAGAGCGCACTTCCTGCCTTGACGTATCACTAACTGCTGCAATACGCCTGCTACTTGTGATTTCGTTAATTGCTTTACTGCCATTTAATACCTCACATTGCTCTCCACCTAGACACATCTTGGCCATACCATCGTGACGTGTGTTGGTGTTTCTTTGTGAGCTATAGCACCACCCACAGTCCCATGTTGGACAAGTTGTCTCTGGTGTGTTCATTATCTGCCTAACCTACTTCCTGTAAATTTCATAGCCTTAAATACTTTCTTTAGTTCACTGGATTTTACACCCATTTCTAAAAAGTACTCTCGTAGCTTCCGCTTATTAGTTCTAGCAACATCCGAACCTGTATCTACTACATGGATAGTCACTGAACCGTTACCGGCCTCACCTGTTACTGGTTCAGCCTCATTAATTGGTACATAGAACTTCATTAAAAATCTCCTTGCTCTTTCTGTATTAAGCATAACTCTTTGTATTTTTGTAATGCTTTCATCTGTTTTGCTGAAAAGGTACACTTAAGACCCACTTCATTTAAGAATAGTACACAATCGTTTATTTTGTTGGTTCTCCGCATCCATAATAAGAATGCCTGCTCAACAAGCATCTCACGAGCATTGTCAGGGTAGAATCCCTGATACGCTTCTAGAACTCTGTCCATTGCGTTTTTATCGTTAGTTACACCCTTTAGTATTGCCTCTGCTTTAGCAGGCCCACACGCTATTGCTTTCCTTTTGGGGTTATGCTTCTTTAATGGGATGTACCTGTTGCATAGTGGTCCACTAAGTTTAGGTAGTCCCGGGATGTTATCTGCTGTATCGCCCATAAGTAATTGATGCCAGAACCAACTGGTCCCTGTACCGCATAACTTAGGCTTAACATTACCTACTTCTTTAGTAGATGTCTCCCCGAATCCCTCTACCTTGTACATGCGTCCAGTTTTCTGGTCACAGTGCATACCTGCCACCATATGTAAATCTTTGTCACCAGACATGAGGACTGAGTTCTCTATATCCTCTAACTGGTAGATAGATAAAGAATCATCTGCTTCTGTATACATATTAGCTACGGGGGTTACAGTGTTTGTTTTATAGTTAGCTAAAAGGCTTCTTAATAAGCGTACTCGCTCTTTAATATCAGCGTTTTTACCAACTCGTTGTTCTTGATACGGCTTTACTGTCGCTATCTCATTACGACCGCCTTTAAGTCCTAGCGTTACATGAGCGTTTACACGTTCTGCCCCTGCTAAGGCTCGTTTAACTTCTATATGCTTCTTTAGTTGACGGAAGTTTTGTTCCACTGTGTCGTCTAAGTGAGCACACTCATAGCACCCGAAATCTGTGTCATATTGTAGTATACGACCCGCTACTACGGGCCGCACTACTGAGTCTGATTCCGCTGCCAATTTACCAATCGCAGCGTAGTCCATTATAGTACTGGTAAATCTTCGATAGAAGGTCCTTCTTCGGCTACTTCATCCAAGCTAATGTGCTCTTGGGTCAATGCCTGAGTAGTTGAACCTTCAAAGTCCAGTGCTTCCATGATTGTGTTCTGAATCCAGTTCTTAGAGATTTCTTTACCGTCTTTCTCGTAAGTACCGTCAATATAGATTGAATCCCACATAGATTTAACCATGTCGTCTGATAACGATTCGTTCTCCCATAGGAATACTTTAGGTGTACCGTCTAGCTCTGCTACTTGGATAGCGGTAGCTTGACCAGTCAATGCGTCTACCTGTAGAGGTGCTTTCAATGAGTAAGCTCCTTCAAAGTCTAGGTTAGCGTATGTTCTAGCCTTTTCACCTTCCCCGGATGTATTGTGGAAGATTTCACCTAAGTATGGTGTACCAATCATTTCTACAAAATGCTTGAACTTGTTGCCACATGCTTTATTCATTACTTTGAATAGCTTCTTGTAACCTGACTTAGAGGTACTACCCTTGTTCATACGAACTTGGATTAGCTGTGGTACTTTCTTACCATCAATTTCAATTAAATGGTCTGGGTGATTTAGCTCGAAAGTAAGCATAACTTTAATTGCTGGTTTGTATGCTGGGTTGCTAGATTCCTGTCTACCGAACTCAATATAATCCTTTAATCGTAATAATGCTACACCAGTACGAGGTAACTCGCGCTTAAAGCTTTGGTCTACTGTTAAATCTTCTGATGTTGTTGCTGCTGCGCCTAACGCTGCAAAGTCTAATGCTGACATAATGTCTCCTTATTAATGTAATATATTCATGTCGAATAAATCTCTACCAATCTCTGCTTCCGCTGGGAAAGGTACTTCGACATTTAAATCTGGGTATGCTGTGTTGAATACTTCTGGTACTGTCTCTAGTATCTCTCTAACGCCTCGTGTGACATCTTCTATACAGTCGTCGTGGCCATCTATTTGTACACAATCGTGTACTGAGTTAACTAGTAGAGCCTTACCACCGAAGTTGTCGTTAGTTATGAAATATCTGAATAGCTTTCCAAGCATAGTTTGCATAATCTCTCCACCAAAACCTTGAACTGGGTAGTTCTTACGTTCTGTGGGTGAGAATCCTACATACTTACCATGTCTGTGCATGAATTCTGGTGTTTCGTGTTCTCGCCAAATGTAGCGCGTCCCTGTTGGACTGTCCCAGTGTGTCTCACCTTGCTTGAATGCTATACCTTGTACAAATAATCTCTTATCTGTTTGTATTCTGTTATTGTTGAGTTCTATTTCTAGTTTCTTGTCGAATTCTTCAACGGCTGGATAGAGTTTCTTCTCTGCCTCAATGAACGCTTCAACTTCTTCTTTTGACATACCTGTAGATTCTGCAACTTTAGGTGCTCCTGCTCCGTATGCTCGTTGGAATGAGATAATCTTAGCCTGAGTACGTCCCTTCCCAATCTCTGCATCTTGTTGGTTATGATGTGCGTCCCACACGTTTCCGTAACTTTTACCAAGTTTCATAGCTAGTCTCTTACAATGAAAGTCTACTTTATTATTTAAATCTTTCATTAGGTTCTTATCTCTTGATAGGACACCTTGTATTACTACTTCTAGCTGACTGTAATCTACTTCACTCATTTTACCCTTATCACCGAACCTAGACTTAAACATACGTTTAACTTCTGATTTGGCCACACCTGCACCATCTTTATCGGCTCTAGGTAGTGTTTGTAGGTTAGGGTCACTACTTGACATACGTGATGTTACTGTACTCGTTAGGTTTAGCTTATGGTGTATGATGTTACTATCATTAACCAGTGTTAGCATACCTTTACGATTACCGTTCTTATCCTCTGTCCAATAGTAGCTACTTAAATCCTTAGCTATCTTAGTCCTTTCTAGTAAAGCGTCAGTGAAGTCCAATCCCCTGTTACCAAGGTCTTCGATGATATCTGCCGCTGTTGAGTACATAGGGTTATCAAAGGCATCTGTAGCCTCCCCTTTCCAGTGGGGCTTAGGCTGAGTGTAGCCATCAAAAGTAAAGAAATAATCCTTTTTAGCGCCTTTCGGTTTGGTTGTGTCATCGACACTAACGATTTTAGTTCTTCCTTTACCTGCATTCTTCCCGCCTTTAAATCTGTTCTGTACAACATAATACTTATCTTTATTCTGTACGGCATCTTGTGTCCCTTCTGGTACTTCAATAACGAATAGCTCTCCTGCTAACTTACAATCCATTGGGTCTCTTGTTACTGTTTTATTATCTATAGTGAATAATGGCCAGTGTTCCTTCTTCTGTGAATATAGGGGCAGTCCATCCTCGTCGTGATGTGCTGTCCATTTAGAGTACTTAACAGTTCCCCCAAATATCAAGCATGACTTATGCTGTGGACTACCCCAATTAAACTTTAGTTCCTCTGGTAATTCAGGTATGAACTCGTTTAATTTATTCATTGCTATGTCTAGTCGTTTGACTAAATCCTCTCGTAACTCTTCCCCTAGCTCTTTATCGGCATACATACCGTTAAATTCCATCTCACAGGTAGCTAAGTATCCGTCCATACGAAAGTTATACATAGTAAGGAATTCTTCTGCCATTTCGTTCTTGGCTCGTTTCATTTGGCCAAGGAATATTAACCATGTGTTCTGTACGTCACCTACAATATCTTTACCATCTCCAATAAGATAGTCAGTTAGTAGGTCTCGGGGAATCTCTGATGTTAAAGCACCGTCTTCCCACATCTCTTTTACTGCATCTATTTTACAACCTCCACCATAACTTTCAGCTATCTGGTTCATTGAGCACATCTGTACGTCTTGGGTCATTCCACCCAATAGATACTCCATGTATTGCCCACAATAGATACGTCCACCTCGTTTAAGGAATTTCTTTAGTTCTGGTTCGTCCCATACCCATAGTAGGTCGAACTTAATATGGAACCCTACCAAGACATCTATATCGTCTAAGCAAGGTAATACAGGGTCTCTATGGCACTCTGTATAGTACTTCTCGTTCATAGGTCCACCGTTTACCGACCAACCTATCTGCACTATGTAATTTCTAGGGTCAAAAGGTGATGCTTTACGCTTATTTAGCGTGTGGTTTTGGGTTTCTAAATCAAATGTTAAGTATTTCATATCACCACCTTGCTCTATACCCTCGTGTGTCTACGTGGGTGAATGTTCGATAACTACCTATACCAAGTAAATTGGCATAAGGTCTACTTTTTAAATAAGCTTGCACTTCTGTGGGTTCTACTCCCACTACTACGATGTCTGCTGCACACGCACCTTGGGCTGGGAGGTGGTAAGAACTTACACTACCACCCACATCCTTGTTATGTTCTGGTGTCCGTACTGCTGAGGTTATTATAACACTCTCTCCAAAGTGGTTACGTACATCTTCTAGCACTATGAACGTAGCTACTGCTAACTGGTGTTCTTTATCATCTTGTGATAGTAGTTTTGTATCTACCTCTGGGTTGAAGTTCTTTGTTCTACGCATTGCATACTCCTACAAATCTACCTTTTAACATGTTTGTTAGTATACCGTTTGGTATCACAGACATTTTAGTAGATGGTGTCATAAATGTTAAACCTATAATAAATAACGTGTCTTCTGTCGAGTAACCTTGTCTCAACATATCTTGTCCAATCATTGCAAAATACCTACGTAGTTCATTTACCCCTAGCGTTACTCTATCTCCACCACCGTCTATACTATGTGGTGAATGGAAGCCTACTCTAGCCTGTGGGTACAAGCATACTCGGTTACTACCTAATACTATAAAGGTAGCGGCACTGTATGCTGCTTTAATACGTACTGTTACGTCTTTCTTACGTAAACATGCTACTAGCTTCCTTGCTTCGGGTACACTACCACCAGCACTTCTGACTGTCAGTGTGTCACCGTCTTCTAAGGTAGGACAAATGTTATTGGCTGTTACACCATGTTCAATGGTCCCTACTACTATATCTTTAGCTTGGCTAGTTAATACAATAGTATTTAATATTAATACTAGTAAGTATTTTGTGAATTTCATGTTGACTCCTACAAGACGTTCATCATTAGTGTCTGTCTCTTCTCTTTAGTTAATAGGTTAATTTTACCGCGTAAATCTGGCTTACCACAGTTAGTACAGCGATATCTTTGGAATTTACTTGAGTTAGTGTAAGCAAATCCATTCTCTTCTAGTTTAGTACTACCACACGTATTACACTGCGCTTCTTCTGCATCGTTATATAATGCAAAGTTAGGGTGTTTACTATCCCAACCACGGACGAGCATGTATAACTCTTCTAGACTGAGTGTGTCGTATTTATTATACTTCTTCATTTCTTTCCAAGCTTTTGGGTTTTCCTGTAGGCATTCTAACCATAGGCTCATACCAGCGAAGTTACCATGCTTAAGTTTCTTGTACTTAGTACAGAATCTATCGGTCATGTATTCTAGCTTGTTGCTTGTGAATCCGAACTCTTTCTTAGCGATACGTAATGTATCTATGTGGCGGTATGGTGATGGCTTTTGGTAACCGTTGGCTAAGAATCTAGCATTTAGTTTACGTGCATCAAATTTAATACCGTTCTGTGTCACTACTACATCTGCTTCGTCTAATAGTAACCAAATATTCTCTAATAGTGCAGAGTCGTCTCGTGTATCTACTCTACCTTCCATGTCTTCGTACATAGTAGCGCTCTTAGATGAACCAAGCCACCTAGCCGCCCAACTGAGTATAAACCAATCTTCCTTAAGGAATGATAGTGGTGTGAACTTGTCCCATAAAGACCAAGCGTATACATCTAATGGTGCTGTCTCGATATCAAATATCAGTACTTTAGGTACACCTTTTGTTTTACATTTGTTAATTTTAGTCATTCTACTTCCTAGTGTTTTGTAAACGAATTTGCTCGTCGTAGTTTAATTTATTAAGTTCTCTTCGAGCACGTTCGTCACCAGCTTTTGCTTTTGCGAACAACTCTTTTCTTTTATTTTCTATGTCTGCCACTCCAATCCCTCGCTAGAGTTATTACAATGTCTTTGTATTTATTCCACCACTCTAATGCGTCTATACCATCCATAGTAATTATCTGTGCATCTGAAAACTCTTCCCATTCTTTTACTGAGTGTTTCTGGCAACCTATGGCAATAGTATCTTCTGTACAAACGACTGTGTACCGTTTTGTCTGCATCGTTCTGATGTGGGTTCCATCTCCTATAGCATATCTTAAATTAGCATATCTTAAATCAGCTTCTCTTAAATTAGTACAGCTTAAATCAGCACAGCTTAAATTAGCATATCTTAAATTAGCACCTTTTAAATTAGCACCTTTTAAATCAGCTTCTCTTAAATCAGCATCTTTTAAATTAGTATATCTTAAATCAGCATCTCTTAAATTAGTATATCTTAAATCAGCACCTCTTAAATTAGTATATCTTAAATCAGCATCTCTTAAATTAGTATATCCTAATTGAGCACCTCTTAAATTAGCACATCTTAAATCAGCACATGGTTCTATCTTGTACCCATTAATAACTGTCATAAATTTCTCCTTTATGTATCCACTAACCACCAAACTAGTAGCCTGTCGAACAAATGTTGTGGGCCAGTAGTATTGTTATAAATTACTGTATCTGCATCTTTAGCAGTCAGTTCATTCGAGTTCGCGCTTTCTGGTGGTAATCTTTTACTAGCATCTATCCATAATATATGGTCGAATAACTTAGCTTTTACACATGCCTCGTATTCTCTACGCGAACGTAGACCTACGTATATATCAGATGTACTGAGTATAAGCCTAGCAAGTCTAGTAGGGTCTTCTCTATTGTATTCAGTAACCAACTTAAACCATTCTTCTCTATGGTTATGTCTATCTTTGTAACTGTCTTCGGGAGTACTATAATTGTACTTATCCTTTAACTTGTCGAATATAAACTCATTGTTACATGCTTCTGAAGACGACTGGAAAGATAACCCATGGCTTTTGTGTAGCATTTCTGCTGCCGTGTCTTTACCGTGTCTACCGTGACCTATAATTAGGAGCTTCATAAATTCCATCCTGTAAGTCTTCTTTCAAGACTGTTGCTAACATGTAGGCTTTGTCTATTTCTTTGTATTTCTTACTGATTGCACCGTTGGGGTGCTGTACTGCCCAGTCAGACATTCCTAGACCTATTACCATAAATGGGTAAAGTGGTCCTATAGAATGCCCACGTAAGCCGCCATGCGATTCACTGTGACCTTTAGTTTGCATAATAATCTACTCCTAATTGAAGGGTTTTGTTCTGCCTCGTACCTACATAAAGTCTCGTTAGTGATAAACTCACTCTTTACCCAGTAGTTGCCTGTATGTGCATACACCCGTTTACCGAACGCTACTTTATAGTATGTGCCTGTGTAATGTGTTGCACCATCTGGTGCTATTGACCAATCTACTTTATCCGACATATCTGCCCCTATCTGCATCAAACAGTACTACTTCACGTAGATTCTGTTGACCCTCTCGTTTTGATTTAGTTTTCGGCATACCTACGCCTCTGTTGTTAGGTGTTGTAGGGTCGTCATTCCAACCTAGTACTACAATACCGTCACAAGCGCCTTGTTTACCTGTTTTAGAGTCCTTTAGCATATTCTCTGTTGGGAATAGCTCTCCTGCACCCTCATTCGATACTTGACTCGTTGGGAAAGTTGGGCAATTGTATTTAACGCCAAGTTCTCTTGCCCACTGATACAACCGCTCAAGTCTTTGGTCTTCTCGTAGTTCTTTACTACTGGAAGAACGAACATTGTCGAGCATGTCAAATACGATAGCACCAACGTTATCCACTCCGATTGACTCAAGTATTTCCTCGATGTGATGATTGCTTTTACCGTGGATGTCGTAAACTCTAACTCGTTCAGCATTACCCATACTCTTAGCGTATCGCTCTCGTAAGTCTCCTGCGGCATGTATTTCATAAAGTTCTTTATTTGTACAACCGATGGCTGACTGGATAGAGCGTTGCATAATTCTTTCTTTTCTTGATTCATTGTTAAACCACACTATTATTTTGTTCTCTGGCATATCTTGTGCCATTGAGTAGTTAAGGTGTGTAATGAAGGTAGTCTTACCAAGTCCTGGCCTTGCAGCAATAATATACTGGTCGCCACCTTTGATATTTCTATAGACTGTATTCATACACTCTAGTGGCCATTTGTAGCCTTCATCATCGTTAGTGATTTCTACTGCATCTGCATCAAAGGATATGTATTCAAATCCTTCTGAGCGTTCCAAGGTGTCCTTAACTCTTTCAGTTAGTGTATCTACCTCGGTAATAATGTTAATGTCGTCACCAGCCTCATAGGAGCTTACACGGTTAGCAAGTGCTGTAGCGTATTCTAGCTCTAGTAGCTGGTTGATAATATTCTTTGTAATAGATTCGCTCTCGTCCTGTTCCATTCGTTCCAGTAACTTATTGTAGAAATCTATAGTTTCGTCTTTCATTCCCTTGTGGTACACAGTAAAGAACAAGCTTCTAAAAGCTGGCATACTTAGTTGTGTCTCTTCTGGGTTGTCGTCAAAGTATCTTTTAATGTCCGTTACTACAGCTTTAGTACGTTTGTCTATTGCTGAGTTAGGGATGAATCGCACTACTTTGTCGAATTGTTCTTTGTGCTTTATGATTCTTAGTAATGCTAGGTCTATCATTTAAATTTCCTTTACATGTGTTGCATACAGCTTTAGAGCATTCTATGTGGTGACCCATTAGTTTTTCACATATAGCACATTTAACTAGTATGTGGTCTCTCCAATTACCTACACTCATATTATCCTCCACATTTCTCGCAGTTGCAGTCAGGCGGGTTACTAATAAAAGCTTCGATATCTTCGTCTGAGTAACCAAATACTTTACCCATTTTACGTTGGTAGTCTTCTTTACCGAACATAAGTATGTAATACTCTCGATTGTCTCGTAACATACAATACATTTCTTTGTTCACTCTACCTAGAGTGTAGTGGAATAACATTAATTCATCTGCATTATACCATTCGGTTTCGATGTTAAGTATACCATTACCGAATATTACGTGGATTAGTAAATCGTCATGCTTACCTTCTTCTAGTACAGCGAATACTTTACTACCATCCGCTAACATATCAAGTTCATTACCTTCATGTGGTGCTATTTTAGACATTTATCTATCCCTTGTTGTTGGTTAGTAGTTCCCTAATATCTCTATCACTTAGTTTCTTAGGGTCTTCTGCTGTTACTATATTCCGCACTTCTGTAACAAGTTGTAGAGCTTTCCTAATACTATATGCTCCTGTGACCCCAGCTTTGTCTGAGTCAAGCCACGTTGTAACTTCTTTAAACTTGCTGAGAGTGTTTGCTTGTGGTGTCGTAATTTTGGTTCCAAGTAAGCTGAACGCTTTTCTGGTTTTACCAACCCTAATTGCTGATAGAATGTCTTCAACAATGACACATCTCGTATCAGTCTCTTTACCGGCTGATTCAAATAGCACAGTATCTCTTGCGTCACTGGGTTGTATGTATTTAGGGGATTGTCCCTTGTGTATTGCTCTACATTGATACCACACCAGTTCTTTACTGGTATTGTTTTTGTATACAGGTAATATAACTCTTTCAAGAGTGGCTGAATAGCCGATACCATACTCTCGCCATACTGATTCGGTGAGTCCTCCTGAGTACAACCAAAGTCTTCCGGCAAGCGGTATGTCTGTGGTATAGTCCTCGGGTAATGAAAGCGGTAATCTTTTGCTAATGGCATGATTGTTTAACTCCTTAATTCGGGCAAGTTCTGCTAGGGATAACTCCCCTTTCATCTCGAACGGGTTATCACCACACCTAAAACAGTATGCGTTATATGATTTACTACCATGATTCACTATTAAGCTTTTATCGTTTGTACCGCATTGCGTACAAGGAATTCTTGCCTTGTGTCCTAAAGGTAGGTCTTTTGCTATTTCTAACCATTCCTTCATCGTGCACCTCTGCGAGAATGTCTTTTAATGGTTGTCCATTGTCGTGTAATTCTTTTACGTAGTCACCAACATCTTTGTCAGTGACTACAGGGTCTTGCTTACCAAACATTACTTACTCCAAGTCACCAAAATCTAGTCCTTCGATAGCGTCTGAGCTAACTACGGTTTCTGACTGAGGGATACTCTTGTTAAGGCTTAATGTGCCTTGTGTATTGTTCTGGATAACACCTTCACTAACTGGGTTTAACAGTGGTGTTGGTGCTGCTGCTTCCTGTACTTCTGCAATAGCTTTGTCAAAGTCTCCATTATCAACTGCTGTTTGTAGCACGTTGGTGAATGTGTCTATTAAGTCTACTGTAGCGTTTACTCGTGTAGCGCCTTTAGATATTGTATCAAGGCTAATTGTCCTTCGTCCTAGGACTAGGGTTAGTGCTTGTGAGCCGTCTGGTGCTGGCTTACGGTTACCATCTTTAATCTTTACAAGTTTACGGGCTTCAATTACTGGTAGCTCATGTAGAGGAACTTTCTTGTTTACCGCGTGGTTATTGTTTACAGCGAATGCTGCTAGTGCTTCTAATGACATTGTTCTATCTCCTGTTATTGAACTTTATGGCCAACAAACGTGTACTGTACTGGTTTGCTGTTGTGTCGTTTAATTTGTGTTGCTGAAGGTGTACTAATACAGAAACCGTCTAAATCACTCTTTACTAGTTTACCTGTAATACCTTCTTTACATCCATTGCTCTTTACTGTTACTTTAGTCATTCTGCTTCTCCCACTCTTCTTCATAAGCTTTACGAGCTTCGTCATAAGCTTCATAAGCTTCATCAAAAGCGTCATAAGCTTCATAAGCTTCATCAAAAGCTTCATAAGTTTCATAAGCTTTACGAGCTTCGTCATAAGCTTCATTATAAGCTCCATAAGCTTTACGAGCTTCATCATAAGCATCATAAGCTTCATCACAAGCTGCTTTTAGTTCTTCTAATCTAGTCATTCTGCTTCTCCCACTCTTCATGATAAGCTTCATAAGCTTCATCATAAGCATCATAAGCTTCATCACAAGCATCATAAGCTTCATCACAATCTTTACGAGCTTCATGATAAGCTTCATAAGATTCATCATAAGATTCATCATAAGCTTCACGAGCTTTGCAACGAGCTTCACGAGCTTTGCAACGAGCTTCCTTTAGTTCTTCTTCAGCTTCATCACAAGCTGCTTTTAATTCTTCTAGTTTAGTCATCTTGTTTCTCCAATTCTTCTTCATAAGCTTCATAAGCTTCACGAGCTCCATCAAAAGCTTTATCATAAGCTTTACGAGCTTCATTACAAGCTTCATTATAAGCTTCACTACAAGCTT
>Ga0208299_1000997_pt1 | contig 22565 bp, 34 predicted proteins | sample 15_taG_FD_184089 | JGI IMG/M metagenome (GOLD analysis project Ga0208299, IMG submission 184089) | Marine viral communities from the Subarctic Pacific Ocean - 15_ETSP_OMZ_AT15312 metaG (SPAdes) (version 2) | ecosystem: Environmental > Aquatic > Marine > Oceanic | place: Pacific Ocean | collected...
GGGATGAGCTTGATACTCCAGCAAACATTTCAGCAAGTACGCCAGCATCAAATGCATCTTTCAATGCATAAGCAGCAGCACTAGAGGCTGCTTCTTTCCAATTCACGTGAGACATAGATTTCTCAATGTCATCAACTTTGAATTTGAAGGCGTTAGCTATATCAACAGTTAGGGTTTCTTCGGCATCAGTCAACTTTGTCTGTGTTACGTCAGCACCACGTTCATACTGATAAACAGTAATCGTTGGTTCTTTGACGATACGCACAGTATCTCCGAAAGCGGAAATGTCACCCGAATAATCAGTGTTAGTGATTGCTTCTGCAACCGAGGCTTTTCTAAAAAAGTTAAGTACCTTCTTAGAATAAACCTTGGGCATGAAGAACGAATTAGTTTGTCCACTTACGGAGTTCGCAAAGTTGGCATCAGTATCGGTTGACGGCTCAAATAGAGCGTCTGATTGATTGTAAGCCATTTTATTTACCTTTAATTGTTAAAGATTAATATTATAATCGTACTCTACCTTCAGCCATAGCTAAATCTATCTCGGATTCGAGACGATCAAACTCGTCCATAGGTAAAGATGCGATCTCCTCTTGAGTCCAAATTTTAGGTTCTTGAGCTTCAACTGCTGTCGTTTTAGTTGATACCAGTTCTGAAGCTTGAGCCTGCCGTTTGGGACTCGGCTTTTGTTGTTTTGCAGTTGTAGACTGACCACTATCCATTTTGTAAAGATCAATAGCCTTACTAGCAAGAGATGAATTATTGGGATTATTATAAATCCAATCTTGTATCTCTTCGGGTTGTGTTTCTGCCCAATTGTGAAAAGAATCATTATTACGTAAATCTGCATAATCAGGATGTTTATCCATCAAATCTTTTTCAGCTTCACGCCTCATAATATCTTGTTCACGAGCTTCAATCAAATTAACTTTATCAGATAAAGTCTTCATTTGATTTTCACTCTGTAAGTGAGCAACGCTCTCAACCACCTCGTAGACATCAGGATATTCATTCTTAAATCGTTCTAGTTCTTCTACAGATTTAGGAGTTTCGTAAACTGGTTGTACTTGTTGTACTTTGTTTGCTAACTCTTGTTCTCTAGTTCTGAACTCATTAAGTTTTGTATCATAATGCTTTTTAAGGTCATCATATCTTTTTTTATAGTTAGGCTTCGAGTAAACTTTATTTTTTGGTACTGATTGTTCTTCGATTTGCTGGTCGCCTTCTACCTTTTCAGGTTGAGGTGCAACAAATAAACTTTCAGCCGTTTGGCTTTCTTTCGGCATAACATCATCCGTGTGCCACGATTTTTTCGCGTTGTACGGATTTGGTTTAGGTTCTTCTACAGTTTCCTGCATATTTTCAACTTCTGCCATTGTGTTCTCCTTTTAGGGTTTGCGCTATCTTCAAAGTGGCTTATTACAAGAACGTCTCTTGATAAGGGTTTGACTTGCAAAGTAGCTAAAGGTTATAATTTGATAGAGGGTTACAATAAGTAAGTAGCTCTATCGGTTAATCAACTAGCGAATAAACTTAAACGAGGATCTAAAGCTCTCATAGCTTCTTTGTTTTTGAGTCTGATTGGATCTTCCTCAACAACAGTAGAAGATACTTTCTCTACCTCACTTTGTATTTCTCCGCCAATTGCTTTTACTTGTCTTTTAACTTCATCCATATCAGCCTCTAATTCAGCTTGTTCCATCATACCTTGTAGGTTATCAGAACCAATTTTATCAGTTGCTTTTGAAGTTATGACAAATTCCCCATCCGATAACCTTGCGGGTATCGAATCGGACATCTCAGTTCCTGGACCTTCAACAGGACCAGAACCAGAAAATTCTGAAGCAGTTTCTACTATCTGATCGAATATCATACTTAAACGATCATCAGCAGCTAGTGCTTCTTCTAAATAATTTATATCTTCGGGTTCAAGTGTAGACTCTACAACATAGTCTACAAAATCTTCTTCCATTGTTTCATCAGGAACCATAGGCTCTTCTGCCATTGATCCTGCATATTCTTCGTGTGTTGCGCCTGGCATTTCTGTTCCGTCAGGCATTGTGTGTGTGGGTTCTTCCATCATGTCTGCCATTTGTGCGTCTAGTTCTCCGCCTTCTGCAAAATCTCCTCTCCTACGTGCTTCCCCCAACCGAAGCAGTAAATCTTTTTCATCTTTTATTTTTTTTACGTCATTTAATAAATCTTCTATTCCTGTATAGTTGGGATTTCCTTGTGTATTTCTTATTAATTGTTTTGCGTATAAATTTGCGGTAATATGATTTATAGATTTAAACTTTTTATCTTTACGTTTTAAATCTGCTGCTCTTTTAGTTAAAAGAGCTTCTTCAATTATTGATAATGCTTCTTCTTGTTCTGCATCTAAAGTTTGCCAATATCCTTCTCCTCTTCTAGTGCTAGTGATCCTCGTTGGTTCAGCGTCTCGCGATCCTTTTCTTAAATATTCTTCTTCTGATTCAAAGGGTCTAAATGGTCTATCTTTAAATTTTCCTTTTCTTAAATTCTCTTTTATTAATAATCTAGCTAGTAGACCTCCGCCTCTAGCTTTTCCTTCTCTTTTATTAAACATTGTCTCCCTCTTTAATTCTCATCTCTACATCATCCTTTAGCTGCTCTAAGCGTACCAGAGAATTGATCCTCCCCTGGCTGCGGTATATTTCCTGTTCCGATGTTGCCACCGCCAGTGCCTGTAGCTCCGAGTTCTTGAGATTGTTCAGGTGTTCCAGTAGGGGTTCCCATATTAGCTTGTTCTTGACCAGTCCCTGCAGCTTGGTTGCCAGTTTCTTGTTGAGCATTTTGCATTCCTATAATTTGTGCAGCGATAGCAGCCTCTTCAGGATCGTTGAGTATTTCATCAGGATCTAAATCTAGAGTATAAGCCAGTTCGCTAATTAGTTTTGATACTTTAATAAACGGAGCAATTGTAGGATTCTGTGCAGTTTGTAAGAACATAGTCAATCGTTGACTCCTTACTTCTTTTTGCATTAGACTACTAGTACCCATTGCATTAATTTCTAAATCGCCAACAGTATCTATGTCTTCTTCAATGAATTGCATATTCCAATGAAAGTATGCTTCACCTAAAGGTTTCAATAAAAAGTCATCAATATTCTTAACGACTGTTTTAATGTTAAGACTTGCTGCTCCTAATAGCATTGACATACCAGATGCTGTTCTTGTCATGCTTTGAACACCTGTTTGTCCGTGTGAATAACTTGGCAGACCTGTTTGCTCATCTGCTAGTTGTCTAAACCTATCAAACATCATCATGTTTTCAGGTGCAGTATTAGGAAATTTTAATCCGTGTATAGCTTGTCCTGGCATTCCAGCTTGTCGTCTGAATATCTTTCCTGGATATATCTCCATAGATTGACCGCCTACTAATGCAGAATCGTCTACATCAAAGACTAAAGAGCCTGCTAGTGCTAAATTATCAACAGCCATTCTTGCGTGACCATTCATTATTTGTTGTGAGTCAGACATATTTTCTGGTACACCAATACCAAAAAAACTATATGGATTTCTTTCGTAAGGGAAAGCATGGTATGGTATATTAGGAGGAGTAAACGGATTGATTACTGCTCTTAATAACATTCCACCACAAGTCCATGCGTTTATTTGTACTTCGTCTAAATCATCTATTGATTCTGGAAGATCAATACCAACTTCACGCGCATAGTCAGCATCCATTATTCCCCAATATTCTAATACTTCAAAACGATCTGTACTATAATCTTCTATATTATTTTCTTCGTTGAGTTGATTCTCAAAGTATTTTTCTTCGTAATTAGGACCTTCACTTAGTGTATTTCTAATTGCATCTTTGTCAAAGTATGGAAGATTTCTTAATCCTCTTAGTTGACTTCTATTAAACTTATGCCTATGTATAATAAAATCACATTCATCAATGGACGTAGCGTTCGGATCAGGATAAAAATCCCAACAACTAACAAACTCTACGCGCGGAACTCTTACTTGGACAGGCTTATATTCTCTTGTATCGCCTTCTTTATTCCAACGGTGTAGAGTTTTATTAAAACTAAATGGTCCTTTAATAATTCCAGTACCAAGCATAGCTGCTTCAAATAAAGCATTTCGTAATTCAGATACACCATTAGATTCTTCTAATTGATCATGAATTAGTTTCTCCATATTACGTGCAGCTTTTTGTGCTGGACTAATCTCTGGAACTTGTGGAATTGCAGATAGTCCTGATTCAAGAATAACTCTTCCTTGTTGATCAGTGTAGTTATCCTTTAAAGAACTTAAGAAATTTTCACCGTCTTTAAAGGTAGCTCCAGGCAGTAAAACATTACCATCGCCGTCATAACCGACATCGAAAGGGTTAGTTTCTGGTTCAGCGCTTTGTTCTACCTCGACATCTCCCATGTCCTGTGGTGCTTCGATGCTCATAGGAGATGTGTTCATTGCTATGCGAGCATTTCCTGCAATGCCTTCTGGCATTTTGGTTTCTTTAACCGATAGCGGAAATTGCCCAGAGCCGAATAAGACATCAACTAATTGACCATATGCGGCAACAGTCTTAGTCTTAGTTACTTTTATAAATACTCTAGATTTTTCACTTTCTCTAAACTTAACACGTTTACCGTATTGTCCTCTAAAGTTTTGATAGGAATTTAACCAACGAGATTCATCAGATTTTCTTGCGCTTTCACAAGAAGCAAAACGAGATTTGATTAAACCTACTAGATTTCTAGACTGTTCATATTCGAGCTTTAATGTTTTTCCATGCTCGTTTTCAACATCTTCATAAATGCTACCTGCATCTAAAAAAGTATTTTGTTTGTTTTCTTCTTCTGCCATTTACTAATATCCAAACTCTGTATCAGAGGGATCGTATGCTTGTTGTTTAATTCTTATCATTGTATCAAATGGATCATCTAGTCTTGGTCTACTCATTATTAAATATCTCAGTGCATCATACGCGTGGTCTGGTGCATTTGTATCAACATCCTCAGGATTCTTTTTAGAAAGAGGAATCCCTTGAAGTTCTTTTATAACATTAACACAAGTATTAAAAATCTGCAATCTAGGTCTACCTGTTTGATCTCTACGTTTTAAATGTTCGTGTAATTGTACTTTCCCAGCTATTCTATTCTTATCTGCTCGTCTTAATTTGTGACCTTCTTTTAATAACATCTCACCTATTGTTGGACCAGTATATCCTGTTCTTGCCCAAGCAGAAGTATCTAATACTCCCATCACGGATTTAACTTCATCTCTTTCCATCTCAGTTATTGTAGTACCGAGAGCTTCTCCTGTTAGACCTTTTTTGTATAATTCTCTATATATAATGATGGTCTTATCTTCTGGATCTACTGCTGCCCATAAGCAACAACTCTCGGCTGCATAACCGTAATCAATTCCTTTTACTCGTTCCCAGTGGATCGGAATCGCAAAGGGAGGAATAACATGATGATCTGCATTAAACTCAACAAACGCTGCGCCTTCGTTTACTTCCCAATTCCCTTCAAGTAATTGCCTTCTTTGGATGGGAGGTAGAGACATAAGCATTCGCTCGTATTCTCCGTCCATGGCTAGATAAGGATTATCCATTAATCTAGCTGGTATAAATTTTCTTGTTAAGCCGTCATCACCTTTAAAACTTGTATTAGGTTCTACTGGCTCAACATATCTTTTTTTAACCCAATGTGCGCCAACTCCACCTGGGTTAGCTGTACATCTTAAATATGTTTTAATTGCTGGATTCGTAGTTCTTAAACGAGAAGCTAAATAATTCCAACCAAATTCTGTTGGTAGATGTGTTATCTCATCAAATCCAATCCAACTATATGCTTGTCCTTGATAACGATAGACATCAGCATCTTTTTCTAAGAATCCAAATTCTATCTTAGCTCCACTTGGAAAATACCATACCTTTTCTACTTCTTTAAACCTAGCGCCTTTAAATGCTTTAGGATATATCTCACGAGCTTTATCTATTAGTTCTCGCAACTCTGGCATTGTTCTTCTAAGTATTAAAGCTCTGTGTTCTTTAATATGACAATACCGCAAAGGATCTATTAACATCGCAAAGCTTTTACCACCACCAGCCGCACCACCATATAGTACATCTTTTTCTGCGGCTGCCAAAAAAGAAGTTTGTGGTCCTTCGTTTGGCATAAAAGAAATACCTGCTCCTGTTTCTTCTATGTGCCTTTGTACTGCAGATGGAAGTTCTTTTACTTCGTCCGTAGTAACAACTTTACTATCGTCTATACCACCTACTTTCTTTAGAGTCTTTTCTTGTTTCTTTAAGTAGTCTTTTTTATTACTAAGCTGAGACTCTAATCTTTTTATTGTCTTTTTCTTTTCTCTTAAAGATTTTCTTGCAGCAAACTTAGCTTTTGTTTCCGTATGGAAATGATAGTTAGATTTGCTACCTTTTGGTCTTCCTCCTTTTTTCTTAGGAGTTCCATCTTTCTTTAGTATAAAGTCGCCTTTAGAATCTGTCAAGTAAAGATTTGGATTTATTTCCCAGTCTTTCATCATATTTTTTATCTACTACTTTCTTTAACCCCATACGAGATAGAGTTCTATTAGTTTTATATTGTAATATTTCTACACCTTCTGCAAGACTAATTGCTTTTTGATGTACAAGATTTGTAACTTGATCAAGCGCTTCAATCTCTATATCTATTGGTTTTAAATAGCCTGTGAACTCTTCATCTACTGCATAACCAAAAGGAATAGTAGAGCTTCTTTTGCGTATATAACCTTCAGGAAGATTTAACATTCTTTTTCTTCTTTTGTTTATTAATAATTATTCCAGGTGCAATCGTTAAGGGTTTGTCTGGTTCCTTCTTAATCTTTTGCTCCCATTCTTTTTGTCGCCAAATCTTTGTCATAGATGTGAGGGAAGTGTAGCTTTTTTACTTTTAGCTCTTCTTGGTTTCTTTACAGTTTTATAAGCTTCGTTCTTTTTAGTCTTAGGATCATCTTTTATGAAATGTCCTTTCTTGTTTCTAGCGCGTACTGTTACAGTCTCAGCGCCAAGAAATCTAACTTTGAACCAATCTTTTAAACCTATGTACCAATAGTTTCTTTTTATGCTCATTTTATTTCCTCTTTATTTATTGTTGTTGTTCCCAGCAATTTAAATTTGCTGCGACTGTTCTTCTTTCTCCGTCTCCAAAGAACGGATAGACCATGTGTTGCATCCAAGACGGAAACATTAACTGTCTTCCGATCTTAGGCTGTAAAGATATAGACTGTGGTGGTCTTAATCTTTCGGTGTTCATTATCTCGTTACGTCCATAAGTAAAAGCTAAGAAACCATCACAAGCACCTGAGTCGTTATAAAGAGTGTAGTTCTCTGAACTTCCTTTTTCTACTTCTCCTAGACTTCCTATTTGCTCTGGAACCATTGTCCAACAGGTTGTACTGATTCCCATGATTGTTTTAGTGCCGTGATCGTGTATTGGATTATAATCTCCTTCAAAACTGTGTACAGACCACAATTCATCAATGTCTACAATGCGCGATTCAAACTGTGCGCCTATTATATTCGCAAAAGTATTGATGTATGTTGCTCCCATTGTTGTTATAAAGCTATAATAATCTTCTAATCTTTTATGCTTGTGGTCCATGAGCAGTTGCTCGCCTTGGTGTATTTGACCTACAAGTGTTCCAGCTAATGATTTCTTCTCTGCTGTTTCTTTGTATTCGTCTAAGTATTCGTTTAAATCATTAATAAGTTCTTCAGGCAATTGACATTCTAACATCACAGCCGCAGGAAGACTATGTACTTGCATATTAAGTTCTTCTTGATTTAACTCCATGCTACTTTTATTCCTCTTCGCTGTAGTTCTTTTAAGACTTTATGTTTCTTTTTTGGTGTCGCATTGCTTGAGTTTATATAATCAAATAAATCTTTCTTTGGTGTAGCTTTCATGTAAGAATAAATAATAGATCGTTTACCTGTACGTCTATCGTACCTTTTCTCTGTTGGTTTAAATTTAATAGGCATCAATCAAAACAAATACAAGTAGCTCTACCGCAAGCCTCGCATACCTCTATGTGTATTGTTCGCATAGATTCATTTTTATTTAATAATTTTCTTTCGTTGTCTTCTTGGCTGAGTTGTCTAAATGTTGGTCGCATAACATTGTACATGATAAAAGGTAAGAAAGCATGAATGACTAAACAGCCTACAAGCTTTAGTAGTTTAAGAGCATAGCGCAGTGCAACAAACATATGCTGGAAATAAGTCTCATTCTCTTGTTCTAAATGCTTGTAGTTAATTTCCATTGTTATTTTGCCGTTCTTCATATTGTGTTCTTAGCCATTTAGTATGTGTCATATAATAGACTTCGAAGTGTTTGTAAGGTGTTTGACCGTGATGTGATCTCTCATAACAGTTCTCATCGTATAGCCATTTACAGAAATCCATGAATGCTTTGTTATCGCTGTCTAGTTCTTCACTCACTGTCCTTTATAACTTCCGCGTCTATGATTACTGTTTCTTTCTCTGGCATAATAAAAATACCACTGGATACTTTATGGTTTATATCTAAACGCTCTGTCTTTGCAATGCCTACACGATCCAGTATTGTTTGTGCTGCTTGTAGTTTGTTGGTTGCTTGCGGGATTGGCGCATCTGCATTCATGATGTCTAGTAATTTGAAAGCTGCTTGTGGTGCAGATTGCGCAAGAACTTCTGTTGTAAGTTCCAACACTTCATTCTTCAGAGACTTTAAGACTTGATAATGATTGCCTGAATAGCCTGCTAACTCAGCAGACTTCTTAGCATCTCCGTTTGTATCAACGAGATGGTCTAGAAATGATTGTTGTTTAACAGTTAATTCTTTCTTGCGGTTAAGGGAGTTTAGTAAACCAGTCATAGATCTAGTTTACAGTCATATGCTCTTTTGTCAAGTAGATAATTAAAAGATTGACAAAAGTCATTTACGACTGTACAATGAACCTTGTCCCCCCCAAGGTTGATAGTACACTCTGACAAAGAGTTTTATAGTCTATTAAGTTCGGGGAAACTGGTTTACATTCATTTTCTATAAAAACATATAACCACTACATATATATGGATGGAGGGTGGTAGGGGATCCTGCATGGGGGTTCTACTCTACAAGATCCTACGCGTTGAAGGGTGTGGAATCTCTATAAATTTCATAACCCCCCGCCATCAGTGACCTATGCTATCTCAGTCTTTTCACCTACATAGTCTGAAGAGATGTATCTTATCACAACACTTAGCTGGTGTCTTTTCTAATCAACTATCTCACCAGCTTGATCGTAAGTAAATCACAACGCAGTCCTTCCCTAGCCTCCTTCCATATCCAACCATGGATTCACATATCTACGCTGTACTCAGTCTCACCACCTATAGAGCTACAAAGTCAAGGCATTCACCTTAAACCACGCATATGTCCCACATGTTGCAACTACTTGGACCTTCCCTACTCTCAGCGATAACATAATTTCTACCAAATCTCTCAGTCAGGTATTTTTCAAGACTTTTATCAGTCAAATTAATGATTTGTATTGAAAATTATGAAATTTAAAAGTCAACACCAAGCCTATCGGTTTACATTGTCTTATATTACACCAGCAATGTAAAATGTTGACTTCAAAAATTTCGTAATTTGTCTAATAGTCTCATTAACTTAACTAATAAAAGGAAAAATATCATGACTGAAACATTTGATATAAACCAAGTTCCTGCTGCGACTAGAAAAGGTCCAGCAACATGGGGACAGATACGCGCCTTAAGCTTCAGACTTTGTGGCTCTATAGGCGGCAAGCCTAACTACAGAGTATCTAAGCAAATCCAAGGCTGCCTCTGGAATGAGACTAAGGAAGGACGATTTACTTTCGATCAAGCTAGCAAGCTATTCGATAAGAAAAGTCTACCAGCTAAGTATCGCAATAAGATCCAAGACTATGTGGCTCAAAGCCAGAAATAGATAGGATCCCTGAAGTCGGGTGGATGAAATTGAGATTCCACCCCTCTTCTTTGCTACAGATCTTTACGCTACGAACCCTTTCCCAATTACCTACTTCGTACTGGACGAAGCGTCCAGGACTCAGTAGATCCACTATACTTAGCAGGCTCCCCTACCACCCAAATTTTGGATTCGAATTGAGCGACTACTGAGATTCGCAAGGCTCAAATTGAGAGGTCAATTAGAATCTCAAAATTTAGATGGCGCGTAGTATTGAGGGCATGAAATTGCTAATTAACAGCTTATTAACAGTCTATTAACAGCTTATTAACAACTTATCCACAAGTAAAAAAGTGAAATCCTTATTTGATTGTGGGTTTTGTGTATTAAGAGGCTACTAAATAACCCACCACATCTTAATACTTTTTGCGCAACATTATATATTGTGTACTAAGTTGTGCTATACGCGTGTAAACCCCTTGACATTTTTCAGCGTCTGTGCAATACTTCATAGGCTTTGTCGCCAAAGCAAAACTTATATATAACTTAACATAAAGAGGAAAAACTATGGAACGTGATTATCCAAAAATAAATGCATTTGTTAATTGCACTGATAAAATCCATCTTATTAGAGCATTAAGAATTGTTTTAGGAGCTTCTCTCAGCGAGGCATTTGAGATTATTGAATTAATGGGAGCAGAAATTTTAAAGTCTGAAGATATTGATAAAAAGAGAAAATTAAAATGGAAGGGTTAGTCTTTGGATTAGTGGATAATGGTATTCTAATTCTGGGTGCTTATACAGGCTTAGAGTTTGATAGACTATTCACTAAGGGAAATGGTGCTTTAGGTGCTGTTGTTGGTGCTGGATTAGGGAATACTATTTCAGATGCAGTTGCGTCATTACTTGAAAGCATGACGATCAACGAATTTTTCTTTGGTGTTATATTAGGTTGTTTATTGCCTATGCTTTTAATACCAGTCATTGAGAAATATATACGGAAATCAATATGATGCCATGTCTTAATACAATTTGCGCAAAGCTATATATTGATTATTATAATTGCCTTATTCCGCGTGTAAACCCCTTGACATTTTCCGCCAGATGTGCCATACTTCTAAGGCTTCGGTGGCAGAAGCGACATTTATTTAAATATAAGGAACTACTATGGATATAGATATTGTAAACGGCGAAATAATAATAACAAATGATGGCAGTCTAGTAGATCAGGGATTTGCTAAGAATGATAATTCTTTAGATTTTGGTGCAGAAACACCTACTGCTTGTGTTGAATGTGGTTCAAATCTATATTCATTTACTACTCATGTTGCACATTACGATCTGTATTGTGATAATTGTAATATAGATTATGGTGTACAATCATGAGAAGTATTGAAGAACAACGAGGCGAACAACTATTTGATAGTTATTTTAAAGCCTTACAATCCCTTAAAAAACAAGGGTTTAAGTATAAAGAACAATTCTCTCACAAAGAAGATAGAATGTTTATATACAAAAGAGGTAAAAGAAACAAGATTTTAACTTCAAGATACAACAGGTATATAGGGGTTGAATGGATTGTTAGAACATGGTAATAAATGTTAAGTTAAGAAAAGGTTGAGATAGATGTGTTCTATCGGGTAAGGGTGGGCAAAAAATAAAAGTGTAGTATGTGAATAAGTAACGGAGAGTGATTCACATAATAATTAGAAAACATAACAAACACAGTAATTAAACTTGGTATTTTTGTTGCTTTTTTCTAACTACATTTCGGTGTGTGGGTATCACAGATTTAATCAAAACTACCTAAAGTGTGGTTAGAAGTCTAAAGATTGTACAAACCTAATCACATAAAGTGTGGTTAGGCGTTGCGGTCAACAATAAACTTTAAAGTGCTAACCACACGACAATCACTATAGGCTAAAGAGCAGTTGCCTTCATAATATTGCTCAAAATTGGAGATTGTAATGGGTAGAATTACTTATACAAAGAAAGGGAACTACAGAGATACTGTAGAATTAACTAAACCAATCGCTTCCGCACCACGTTCTATTAGAACATTATGGGCAATCGGAAATGCAGTTGGTTTTAATCAAATCAAGCGCAACGTTGTTAAAAATAGAGGCTATAGTATTATAAAAGGTAAAACTTATACAGCTATTAACTTTGGCAGATGGGTTGCTTATAGGCGGAATACTAATGTCCTTCCTAAAAATGACATCTGGTATAAAAGAACCAATGTCGAAGGCGATTATCAAATGACACCTGTAAGTCATACTAATACTACAATGCAGATGATTCGTATTCCTGCAAGGTTGGTGTAATATGCAATTCAGAAAATTTGAAATAGATGCAATGGTTGATGGTGTTTGTACTAAAATACTAGCTAATGCTAAGTATGTTGAAGCGCAATTTAAAAATCTACAAGAGTATGCTGATATTGAAAAAGCTCTTAGTGATTTAGCAGAAGCAAAGGAAGCTGATAAAAAAGCAGGGGAAAAAGTTGAGAGATTAAGAAAACTTTTAACTGCAGATATAGAGTCTTTCAATGATCAATACGGCAATGAAGTATTCAAATTAGCATACAATACTAGTTATGGTAGCTATAGCGATAAACTTACATTTGAAACTTCTGTCAATGGTTATCATAGTGCTAGATATACAATCGCTAGTGAGTTAGCGGTTGCATTATTACCCAGAGATGCCAGAGATAATAGCATGCAGATTGTATCTGATCTTGCTGATAAATTCATTGTTGATCTTAATTAATGTACTGTAAGGGTTGGTAAGAAGAGGAAGCCAACATAAAACATCCTGCACTCTACCCATGAGGTGTTAAACGAGCTATAAACAGTTCCTTACAAGCAGTTGGTAGTCTGCTATATCAAAACTACCACAATTTTAATTTTTTTAATTCGGGAGATAGAATTATGAGTAGTGTTGAAGTAAGTTTACATGACATTGTTAAAATAAGAAGAAGATCACAACCTCTAAAGTTTGAGGCTACTAAGAGTAGTACAGGGAATACTTTTTATACAATGAGATTTTGTTTTGAAAGCGAAGACGGAACAAGATTTTATATTAATTGCTTCGCAGACGAGAAGGAAAGTCTTAAAATATGGGGGGATAAAGACTTATGAATAATAGAACAGAAGTCCTAGCAAATCTAGGCGATTATGGTAGTGCTGATTTTTCAGTGCGCAAACAAAAGATGATATCTGTACATCATAATGATATTATTGATATAGATTCTCATGTAGCGTTGGTGCGTGAAGATACAAACCAAGTATTAAGTGTGGTTGGTGCAGGGTATAATCCTGTTAAACATAGCACTGCATTTAAAACAGCAGAGAATGTTATTGAATTGTCTGATCTTGATATAACAGGGATCACAAGAGAAACTAGATGTTCTCATGATGGTGCTAGAGCATACAGTATCTACACATTACCAGAACACAGAGTTAATCTTGGTAGAAAGAATGATGATGTAGCATTAACTATATCAGCACGAAATAGTTTTGATGGTTCATGGTCATTCACAGTTGAGGTCGGGGGTTTTAGATTCATCTGTCTTAATATGCAAGTGTTCGCTAATAACTTTGCAATCCACAAATCTAAACACACTAAAGGTCTTAATCTACAGCGTGTTGCTGATAAATTATCAAACGCAATTATATTTTATGCTCAAGAAACTGAATTGTGGCAAGAGATGGTTGATACTAAAGTAGCACCAGATTCTGCTATGGGTATACTAGCACACTTGGCTAATTCTAAGTCAGCAGAGGCACATCTAAAAAATAGATTAAATATTAGTCTATATGGTACGCAAGCAATCTTAGATGAGCCTGATGTAATCAGAAATAAAACACTATCTAAACTGTGGAACTATTGGATATATAATAGTAAACAATTAGATCCGACAGCGTGGGCATTATACAATGCTATGACTGAATGGGCAACACATGGTTCTGTGACTAAGAAATCATCTATTGGAAACTACGCATCATTACAAATTGATCGACTTGATAAAGTTAGAAAGACTTTGAATGAAAAGATGATTCCTAGTTTGAAGTTGGTGGCATGATAGAATCTATACATCACGGCATTAAGTTGAATCTTAAAAATGTCAAAGATGCTAGAGAATATCTACGCCAGTTTAAGAATATGTCTTTAGTTATAAGAGTGAACGGCAACAAACAATACACACTCTTGACTAAGGGCATATTCAAAATGCGTGGCATGAAGAATATTAAATTAATAAATGGGTTGGAAAATCCTAGAACATATCATTTTGAGAGGTAAAAATGGAAATAAATTACACAGAAAACGTACTCAATTTTATAAAAGTACAAGGCGATAGGTATACAAAGGCTATCAAAGAAGCAATTGTTGAGGCAGATGCTTTAGAAATATTTGATCATGAAGCACGAATGATTTTTATTCAACAAAGAGTTGATGAATTATTGGGGGAAAGACCATGAGTAAAATCAAAGACGAACTGATTGGTGCTGAGAGTGCAGTAAGAGATGTTGCTGACTTAGCATTGAGGCGTATAGAAAACATTGCACTATTATGTAAATCCTTTCCTGCTTTAGAGAACCATGTAGGTACTGAAACAGCTAGGTTTGTACAAGCAGTTAAGAATATACTAGTTGAAAAGAACCATCCTGAATCTGATAATAGTTTTATTGGACAGGTAGCTTATCGCTATTTAATTGAGGACGGCAGACCAGATGATCTTGATTTCGATGAAGAAATTAGAAGGGATGGTATCCATGAGTAGTCCAACAATAGAAGAAATGCGAGATCAGTTAGTTAATAACGAAGTTGAGGATATTTCTGAAATGGTAATACATAACAGAAACGAAGAATTATTTGATTATGTTTATAGAACATCTTGGAGAGACTTTAAAAATATAAGGGAAGCAGATATTAAAACTATGTATATGGATTTATATGGAGATATGCCTAATGAGTAGCAAATATAAACTATTATCAGTAGACAGTAATCCAAAGATTGCCAAGAGTAATAAACTATCAGATGAATATTGGTCGTGTGTTCTACATATGCGTCCAATTAATACACGCATCTGTCCTTACCAGATTGAGGCAGGTTGTAAAGAAGCATGCTTAAATACGGCAGGTTTTGGTGGTATATTCCCTAGTATCCAGGAAGCTAGACAGCGCAAGACTGATTTGTTTTTAAATGATCGTGAAGAATTTATGTCGCAGCTAGTATTAGATATTATAAAGTTTATCAATGCTTGTAATCGTAAAGATAAAAAGCCTGCTATTAGATTGAATGGTACATCTGATATACAATGGGAAAAGATTATAGTTGAAGGCAGACAAACTATCTTTGAGATGTTTCCGCAAGTACAATTCTATGACTACACCAAAATTCCTACAAGAAACATAGACTATATCTTTAACTATCATTTAACATGGAGTTATAGTGAAGCGTCTGTTAAATATGCTAAACACTTTGATAAAGTAAAACATAATATTGCAGTTGTCTTTGCGCAAAAACTTCCTAAAACTTTTCGTGGTCGTAAAGTTATTGATGGCGATAAACACGACATGAGATTTATGGACAAGTCAAATGTAGTTGTAGGCTTACTTGCTAAAGGACCTGCTAAAAAAGAGGACAATGGATTTGTCATATATAAATCAGGATATGCAAATTAGTTTTGCAATTTGGTGTGATTTATGATAGACTACCTAGACTTTAAAACTTTGGACTACAACTTATGAACGAATATATTTTAAAAGTAAAGAATTTTGAGGGAGAAGTCTTAGAACTTAAGACTTTTTCTTATAATCTCATGGAAGTTATAGATACTATGGTATCTTTAGATACTATTGAGGCTATTGAAACTATAACTAGAAGTAGTGATGGTTATACTTGGAAGATGGGGAACTCCTTAGTACCCTTAAAAAAACTAAGGAAAGAAATTGGAAATGAGAATATTATTTATAATTTATTTAAAAATAAAGAAGATTCTTATTGACAAAGGGTATCATATATGATATACTTAGAAGGCAATTTGCGCGGTAAAGCGAAAAGAGCCAGTAAGTGTATATGATGCCCTCAATCTCCATCCCTCTAGTATGCACTTAACTTAGTGTCATGCTAGGATGATGGGGTTCATTGGCTCACTTCCTCTGCTTTATTGAGCGTGGTTGTGAATTATAATAATAACCCTTAATGCTATGGAGGTATATTACTATGGCACTTATAGAAGGAACTGCTTATTGGGCAAGCATTAAACAGCCTAACACAAGGTTTGAACCTGTGTACTCAGTCAACTTAGTTGTTGATGACGATACTGCAAATGATTTTGCAAGTCGTGGACACAAGCTCAAACAAATGGATGAAGGTCAAGCCGTAATCATTAAACGAAAAGTTAATGGTCCTAATGGAATGGTCAGACCTGCGCCTAGACTATTGGATGTTAATAAACAAGAGGTTAATTACGCAGTTGGTAATGGCTCTAAAGTTAAAATTCAATATGCTGAATACGAAGGATCAAATAAATTTGGAGACTATGTAGGTTTAGATCTACAAGCTGTTCAAGTTCTTGATCTTGTTGAGTACCGATCAGAAGATGGTGCGGAACTTCTTGATGGAGAGGAATTTTAATGAATACTCCAACTGAAGATAACCGACCATTTGTTAATATTGATGGTGTTCAAGTATATGCCGAGGATCTATCTGCTAACGGACGGATTTATTTAGCTAGACTTCAACGATTAAATTCTAAGAAAGCAACAGCAGTTGCAGACATAGAAGAAATCATTGGTTCGATTGTTCACTTCGAAAATCTATTAGTCGCTGACTATATGGGTGAGATAGGAGTCGAAGAAGCGGATACTGAAACTGAAGTCGAAGAGGTAGAATCAGAAGACGAAGACGAATCTGATTCATAACATAATTAAGGGGTAGGAAATTTAGTCTTGGATCGCCTACCCCTTTTCATTTGAGGGAGATGCTTATGAATTTACAAGAAAGTAATTGGTCAGAATATAAATTACCTTGTCCACAATGCGGTGGATCTGATCCTGTTGCAATGAATACAAATGGTACTGCCAAATGTTTTAGTTGTGGCACTTGGTTCACTGACTATAAGAAACCGACAGGTACTAATACTATAACAACCACTAAACCAAAAGAAACAACATTCTTAAATTCCTACACAGGAGTTTATGCAGAACTTACTGATCGTGGTATCAGCGAAAAGACTGCTAAAAAATACGGTGTTCGAATTGTTTATAATAATGATGGTAAGATTTCAAAACATATCTATCCATTTTTTAATGGCAATGAAATTGTAGGAACTAAAACAAGATTAGTTGCCGATAAAGATTTTAGATTCAGTGGTACGTATGAGAATACAGGACTGTTTGGTGAACAGTTATTTCGTAATACTGGTGGTAAACATCTTACTATAACAGAAGGTGAATGTGATGCACTAGCTGTACATGAGATGATGGACAGTAAATGGGCAGTCGTGTCTATTAAAAGAGGCGCACAGTCTGCAGTCAGAGACATTAGAGACAGTATAGAATTTGTTGAATCATTTGAAAGTGTTGTCCTTTGTTTTGATAACGATCAAGCAGGTAGAAAAGCCGCAAGAGATGTAGCAAAGGTTATAAAACCTGGCAAGGTTAAGATCATGTCTTTACCTGTTGGATTTAAAGATGCCAACGCCATGCTACAACAGAATAGATACAGCGAATTTACTAAAGCGTGGTGGGAAGCTAAGAAATTTACACCATCAGGCATATTAGAATTGTCTGGAGAAAAAGATAAGTGGTTACACCGAGAAGTAAAAGATAGTCTTGCTTATCCTTGGGAAGGATTGAATAAAAAACTATACGGAATGCGCAAATCAGAATTGGTTTGTATTTCAGGTGGAACAGGACTAGGTAAAAGCTCATTCACACGAGAGCTTTCACATTATCTTATAAAGAATACTAAAGACAACATAGGTATCATTGCTCTTGAAGAGAACTGGTTGAAAACAGCAGACGGAATTATATCTATTGAAGCAAATGACCGCCTATATTTATCAGAGAAACGAGAGAAATATACAGACGAAGAACTTAGTGATCTCTTTGATAGAGTAATACAAGAAGGTAGAGTCTTTATTCATTCACATCTAGGTGTTACAAACATAGACGATATATTTTCTAAACTAAGATATATGATTATTGGTTGTGAATGTGAGTGGGTAATAATAGATCATTTACATATGCTTGTTAATTGTATAACGGAATCAGATGAAAGACGAGGCATTGATCAACTAATGAATAAACTTCGTTCTCTTGTTGAAGAAACTGGAGTTGGTATGTTCTTAGTTGCGCATCTTCGTAGAGCCGCAGGAGATAGAGGACACGAGCAAGGTGTTGTTGTATCACTGTCGCATCTTAAAGGTTCACAAGGAATAAGCCAATTATCTGATAGTGTCATAGCCTTAGAAAGAAACCAACAAGCAGATGATCCTGAAGAAGCTAACACAACTAAAATTAGAGTGTTAAAATCTAGATACACAGGAGATACAGGATTAGCTTGTCACTTAAAATATAATCTTAAAACAGGTCGAATGCACGAGATAACTGGTGAAGAAACATTTGACGATATAGATTTTTAATGGAGAAAACATGGACATAATATTTGATATAGAAACAAACGGATTAAAACCTGATAAGATTCATTGTCTTGTTGCTAAACCTTTAGGACAAGAAGTTAAATCTTTTAGACCAGACGATATAAAACAAGGTATTAAATTATTAGAAGATGCTGATGTTTTAATTGGTCATAACATTATTGGGTTTGACATTCCAGTAATAAAGAAACTATATAATATAGATTTATTTAAAGATAAAATTATTGTAGATACATTGGTGATGTCAAGATTATTTGATCCTGTTCGTGATGGTGGACACAGCCTAAGTAATTGGGGTTATATTGTACACTGTCCTAAAGGTAAAGAGCCTAATGATTGGGAAGTTTATACAGAAGACATGCTTAAATATTGTAAGCAAGATGTTATTTTAAATGAAAAGATATTTAATTATCTTACTTCTGAAGCAGAAGAATTTTCTGAAGAGTCTGTTATATTAGAACATGATGTCTTTAAGATTATAAAACAACAAGAAGATGATGGCTTTTTATTTGATACAAAGAAAGCATCTATCTTATCTTCTTCTTTAAAAGAAAGAATGTCTATTGTTCAGAAAGAAGTACGCTCTACATTTAAACCTAAGTGGGTTGATGTAAAATTAGTAACACCTAAGTTTAAGAAAGATGGTGGCTTATCTAAATCAGGATTAACAAGTGAAGAATATGAAAGAGCTTTAGAATCAAAAGATTATAAACCTTTCATGCGACAGAAACTACAAGAATTTAATCTAGGTTCTCGTAAACAAATAGGTGAATACTTAAAAGACTTTGGTTGGAAACCTAATAATTTCACACCAACAGGACAACCTATTGTAAATGAATCTTCTCTTTCAAAAGTTAAACATATCCCTGAAGCAAAACTTATTGCAGAGTTTTTATTATTACAAAAAAGAATTGCGCAAATTGAATCTTGGATAGATGCTGTTAGAGATGACAATAGAATACACGGTTTCGTTATTACTAACGGTACTATAACTGGTCGTATGGCACACCGTAGTCCTAATACTGGACAAGTTCCTAATGTTCGTAGTGAATACGGAAAAGAATGTAGAGAATGTTGGATTGTAGATGATGAATATAAATTAGTAGGTATTGATGCAAGCGGATTAGAATTAAGAATGCTGGCACATTATATGAGAGACAGGAAATTTATAAATGAAATTATACACGGCGATATACATTCTCATAATCAAAAAACTGCAGGTCTTAAGTCAAGAGATCAAGCCAAAACCATGATATACGCCTTGTGCTATGGCGCGGGTGATGCTAAACTTGGTCAAGTTATTGGTGGTAATAAAGCTGCAGGTGCTAAGATTAGAAAACATTTCTTTGATAATCAACCATCCTTTAAATCTCTTAGAGATAAGGTTGAACGCGCCTCTTATAGAGGACATCTCAAAGGAATAGATGGTAGAAAGATTTATATTCGTAACAAACACGCCGCTTTAAATTCCTTATTACAAGGCGGTGGTGCAATTGTTATGAAGAAAGCGCTTGTTATTCTGAATGATAAAGCAAAACAAAACAATATAGATTACAAATTTGTTGCTAACATACATGATGAATGGCAAGTAGAAGTTAAACAAGATCAAGCAGAAGAATTTGGTACGCTTGGTGTCGAAGCTATTAGAGAAGCAGGAGAGCATTTCAGTATGCGCTGTCCTTTAGATGGTGAATTTAAAATAGGAGATAACTGGAGTGAAACACATTAAAATATGTTCAGAATGTAAGATAGCTAAAGAAGCGACTAACTTTTATAATAATAAAAATACTAAAGATGGTAAGGATGGAAGATGTATAGAGTGTCAGCAAAAACGTAATAAGAAATTAAATGCAGAAACAAACCACATTACCAATGTAATACACAATCCAAACAGAATGTATGTTAATGGGAGATATGTACCAAAGACACACCCACTATATAAAGCAGGTAATTATAAAACTTTTGAAGATGCTGCCTTTTCTTCTTTTGAAAAGTATGAATCCTCTACAGAAGGAGAAGTATATATTGTAAGCAACCCTGCATGGAAAGATTGGTTTAAAGTTGGTATGGCTATTGATGCAGATGATAGATGTAAAGGATACCAAACATCCAGTCCGTTCAGAGATTACAGAATAGAATATCGAAAAGAATTTAAAGATAGAAGAAGCGCAGAAAGTACAGCACATAGAAGATTAAAAAGAATATGTAATGAATACGAAGGCGAATGGTTCTACACTAATATTAACAAAGTCATAGAGGTAATAGAAAGCATATGAAAAAAGAAGAAACACTAATAGAAGAAAAGCTTGACAGTTCTAAAGAAAAACTTCATAATAAATTTACCGCCGAATCAGGTCATTGGTACACTCAAGAAGGTCAACCAAAGTACACTATCATTGGTGTAAACGGAAAAGAAAGAAAGACTAATCTAAGAGATGCACGGCAATTTAATCTAGTTCCATCAGTCACAACTGTTATGAACATGATTGCTAAACCTTCTCTTGAAAACTGGAAGATGAATCAAGTTTTAAATTCTGCCTTAACATTAGAAAGGTACGAAGGAGAATCTTTAAAATCTTTTAGCTACAGGTGCAGACAGGATTCACAAAAGTTTGGTAAAGAAGCCGCCGAGAAAGGTACAAAAATTCACGCGATGATTGAGAAAGGATTCCTTGGTACTTCTACAAACAAACCATATAAAGCAATAAAGAATTATTTAGACGAACACTATCCAAATGAAGATTGGATAGCAGAGGATTCTTTCTGCGCTGAAGAAGGATACGGTGGTATGATAGATCTATATTCTAAATCAGGAATATTTATAGACTTCAAGACTAAAGATAATCTTTTTGGTAAGAATCCTAAACGCTTGGTTTATGATAGCCATGGCATGCAACTCTCAGCTTATGCACAGGGTTGTGGATACAATGATCCCGAAAGAGTTTCTATTTTTGTAGACAGAAAGGATACGAGTTTAATCCTGTGTCATATTTGGGATAAAGCATCTCATGAAAAACACCTGTCTATGTTTAATAGTATATTAACTTACTGGAAACTTGAAAAGAATTATGATCCTACTGAAGAAACCTTATAATGAACGGAAAAAAATCAAAAGCAATTAGAAAGAAAGCTAAACAATTACAAGTTGAATGGATTAATAACTTGCTTCCTGAAGGAGAAAGTGTTACACTAGAAGGGTTGGCGGAAGCTATGCCTGATCAAAAATATTATATGCAACAAAGAACACTTCGTCTTTCTTTTATGACAGATAAGTGGGTTGAGAAACAATTAAAAAGAAATCCGAATTTAACTTTTAAAGATTTACAGGAAAAATTATGACAGAATATTTTGAAACAATAGACGAATTAAATATTAAAGAAATTAAATTAGATGAACTACTTGTAGCAATAGGTAGTTCTTTATTTTCAGGCTGTGAGTTACCTGAAATAGATACAAAATTATTAAACCACTTAGAAGGTTTAATTAAAATAGAATTAATATTAAGAGAACAAGGCATGGATATGTCAACAGATGAAACGGTGCATTGATGAGAAAGCCTAGAGTAAAAAGACCAAAAGAAAAGAACCTACCTAAAGGATATGATTCTAAATGGGAGTATCAGCTACATCAAAATGAATTAAAAAGCTGGGAACATCATAAAGGATTGATTGAATATTCAATTCCTCACAAATATCATCCAGACTTTATTAAAGTAATTGATAATAAAATCATATACCTAGAAGCGAAAGGAAGGTTCTGGGATTATGCAGAGTACAGCAAATACAAATGGGTTAGAGAATATTTACCAGAAGATTGCGAGTTAGTATTTTTATTTTCAGATCCTTATGCGGCGATGCCTGCCGCTAAAAAAAGAAAAGACGGCACTAAACGAAGCCATGCTGAATGGGCAGAACGAAATAAATTCAGATGGTTTCACAAAGATAATTTACCTAAA
>Ga0208299_1000999_pt1 | contig 22534 bp, 28 predicted proteins | sample 15_taG_FD_184089 | JGI IMG/M metagenome (GOLD analysis project Ga0208299, IMG submission 184089) | Marine viral communities from the Subarctic Pacific Ocean - 15_ETSP_OMZ_AT15312 metaG (SPAdes) (version 2) | ecosystem: Environmental > Aquatic > Marine > Oceanic | place: Pacific Ocean | collected...
AGTACGGTGCCTCCAGATACGCGATAGCCGCCTTGATGCGCCGCCGTCGCTCGCCGTGCGACACGGACAGCGCCACCCGCAGGATCAGCAGGGTGTCAGTAATGGAGTAGGTCATACGGAGTCTCCCTCTGGGGGCGTCGGCATCGGGCGCCAATGTGAGACGGCGTAGCCGAGGACGATCCCGTCGACCGCATACCCCCCGCCCTCGCAGAGCCCAGGCCAGATGCGGTCCGCCGCCCGAAAACCGAGGGCGCTCGCAGGGCGGTCCAGACCGCAGAGCGCGCAGTGGACGGAGGCCTCGACTGAGCCGGTGTCGCGCTCCACCAAAAGGTCCAGTTCCTGGGGGCCGCTACCGTCCTCGCGCTGACAGCCGTCCGGGCAGGTCGGCCAATTGTCGGGGTAGATGAGTGCACTCATCGCGCCGACCCCATCCCAACCCAATGCCCGCAGCCGGTGCAGAGGATCGTCGCCCGGTCCTCCGGGAGGAGGTACTCCTTGGAGCAGGGGCCGCAGTGCGCCACCCTTGCTCCCGGAGCCTTCCGCCTACGCGCCTGGGCGGACGAGTATCCGAGCCGGGTCCGGTGGTATCGGACAGTCGGCTCGGAGACGCCGACAGCCGCAGCGATCGCGAGGTCCGACAACTCCCCGTAAGGGTCCCCCTTGAGGGCGATTTCGACCCTCTCCCTGGTGGACCGGCTCACCTCGCAACCCGCTCGATCAGGCGGCGGACGCGGGGGGACCGGATGATGAGCCCCTGCTCCTGGGACGCCATCCCGAGACGGACCGCGATGCGGAGCCGCTTCGCCATCTTCTTGTCCGCCTTCGGGAGGTTGCGCCCCTTCCGGCCCTCGTTGATGTAGGGGGTCGGCTTTCCGTCCTTGTCGGTGTGGTTGAACGTCCTCGGCATCTTCTTCTCTCCTTCGATTGCACCGTCAGCCGCTCCGGTTGGAGCGTTGCCCGTCCCCCACCTTCTTGGCGGTGGCGCTTGGGGGACTCCCCCGCCCCGGCGGGGGAGCGTCAGCCTAGAAGCCGACGCAGTCCTCGCAACCCTTCCCGAAGCAGCCGGGGCAGTCCGGGTCCCCCCACCCCTCGGCGGGGGGCTCACCCGTCTCCTCCGGCTCCCTCCCCCGGTTGTCCGGGGGCTCCTCCGCCTCGGGCTCCCGGACGCCCTGGGGGGCCTCCAGCAGCTCGTTGATGTAGACGTCCTTGTAGGTCGTCTGCTGGACCCGGCGGGACCGCTGGCGGACCCGGACGCGAGCGCCGAGGACCGCGTGCCGGATGGGGCCGGTCTGCCCGGTGTCCTCAATCGCCATCTCATCCCAGGAGGGGATCCGGTCGATGACCGTGCGGAAGTCGGCCTTGGTGAAGCCGACCGTGTTGTCGTTCATCTGGAGGAAGCGCTGGAGGAGCGCCCCCGACCGGAGCCCCTGGTCGACCTCGATCCACCAGCTGATGTACCAGTCGCCGGAGTCCGCCCGGAAGCAGGAGAAGTCCACGACCCGCCCGTCGTAGCTGCCATCGGGAACGTCGCTCATCGCCCGGTCGGTCCGGGAGCCCTTCTCCGTGGCGGGGGTATCGTCCCAAAGTTGGTTCATCGTCATCGTCTAGCTCTCCTTCTTGGTCCCGCCGGAGCGGGGGTTGAACGCGCGCGAGAAGGACCCCGCGAGCGTCTTGAAGTCCAGGGGCACGAGGTCCGGGAGACGGTGCTCCAGGGTCCCCCTCCCCTTGGCCTCGATCTGGGCGGTGTCCGTCTCCGCCGGCTGGGTCCGCAGGAAGCGGCCCCCCTTCTCGTCCTGCTCCGCGTGGAAGATGAAGTCCACGGCGGAGTGGAGGACGCCCCGACCGCTGTTGGGGAGGTCCGACGAGACGTAGAAGCGACCCGTTTCGACCAGCCGCTTGCCCTTCTTGATCTTGATCGTCTCCTTCCGCTCGTGGGACAGGAACACCGTGCAGACCGGGGACCCATCCGCCGTCTTGAGGTTGCGGAGCCCGTGGACCGCGTTGATCCACCGATTCTTGAGCGCGCGCCAACCGCGTCCCCACTCGGCGTCCGCCGGGTCGGTGATCCCCAGCTCATCGCAGACCGCCTTGACGCAGAGGGGGTAGAGGAGGTCGATGGTGTCTACGACGACGGTGCGGAAGGCGTGGGACTCCTTCCCCCGGAGGGCCTCCTGGACCGCCAGGAAGTCCTCCCAGGACCCGATGGGCACGCTGGCCGCTTCCATCAACTCGGTCCCGCTCTCCGTGGAGAGGAACAGCGCATCAGGAAACTGGTTGCCGAGGGTGGTCTTGCCGATCCCCGGCGGACCGTAGATCAGAAAGGAGAAGTCGGACATCCGGGTGCGGGGGGGCCGCTTTCCGGTGGGCAGGATGCGCGATGCAGCCATCAGGAGTCGTCCTCGTTGTTGGGGGTGGGGGGGGTCTTGGCGTCCATATCAGCTCTCCTGGTTGGGCTGCCTGGGCAGCTCCGGGTTGGCGTCCGTGAGGACGCGGAATGCCTCGGGGCCAACGGCTCCGGTGCAAAGATCGAAGTAGGTGCAGCGCCCGTAGTCGAGACAGGCGTTGGTGTTGCGGACGGGGAAGGCTCCGCCCTCCAGGGCGAGGACCCGGAGGTGGAGACTCCAGACCTCCCAGCGCCACCGGAGGAGGTCTTCGTCGGTCCGAGTGACCCGGACCTCGATGAAGTAGTCCTCCGGGCGGTCCAGGTACTCCTGGCGGACCCGCTCCCCGTACTCCTCGACCGTCTCCGGGATCTTCCGGGTGAGGGGCTTCCGAGCGGCCTCCCGCTCGGTGGACCGGCGGAGGTACTGGTCGTCGGTTTCCGCCTTGCGCTGCTTGAGGGGAGCCAGGGGCTTCCGGGCCGCGATGCGCTCCCGGTACTCCTTCTCCGTTTCCCCCTTCCTGGGGCGGATCCCCGGCTTCTTGATGATCCGGTAGACGACCTCCCGGAAGTCCCGCCCGGTCAACTCCGAGGAGGCCGCGAGGTAGGTGGTGACCTGGAAGTCGATGTCGAGGCGGGCGATGTAGTCCCGGTCAACCCGGCTGGAGGTCTTCAACTCCAGGAGGTGGTCCCGCGTGGAGTAGACCCCGTCGATCACCCCGCCGAGGGAGTGGGCCGTCGAGCGCCCCCCCGTCTCCGGGTTGATGACGGGGAGCTTGAAGGGGACCTCCGGGGAGGAGGGCCAGGAGGCCCAGCGGCGGAGGGCTCCCTCGACCATCGCGTGGACGATGGCGGAGTCCATATCCAAGGCCCTCCGCTCGGCGTCCGTCCAGGGTTCGCCGCGCGCCTCCCGGAGAGCCCGGACCCCCGCCTCGGGGCTGTGGTGCTCAACCCCCGCGTGGACCCCCTTTCCGATCGAAAAATACGGCTTCTCCTCCATCGGTCGGAGCCGCTCCAGGTAGCGGAGTCGGAACATCTCCTCGCAGACCTGGAGCGTCCCGAGGGCGGACTGGGTGAGGACGGCGAGGCGGGGGTGGTGGCTCACTTCTTCTCCTGGAAGTCCCCGGAGCCCTTGATGGGCGATCCCCGGTAGACGGTGACGACGTGACCGGCGATGGGCCGACGGCGGTTCCTCAGCTTGAGGAGGAGGTGGGACAGTTTCTGGTAGGTGCTCAACGGGGCTCCTGTACGGAAGCCCCCGGAAGCCCTGACGGCTCCCGGAGGCTTCCGGTTGGGGTTGGGGTTGGGGTTCAGCGGAGGTACTTCTCGGCGGCGGTCGGGAGCGTCTGGACGACCTCGGTGGAGGGCGTCTCGGCGGGGGTGACGAACCCGGTGAAGAGGCGGCTGTCCTTCTTCCAGCTGCCGTCCTCCTCCTGCTGGAAGTAGGCGTGCCACTTGACTCCGGGGGTGGACGCGGTGAGCGCGAGCTTCCCGGCGGGGAGGCGGATCCAGGTTCCGGGCTGGAGGTCCCCGATCGCGACCTCGTCCCCCGTGGGCGTCCGCGTGGACCGGGGGGCCTTCTTCGGCGTGGGCTTCGCCGTCGCCGCGTCGAGCTTGGCCTGAATGAGGTCCAGCTTGGTTTCAATCTCCCGGAGACGGAATCGGAACGCCTCCAACGTGGAGAGGTTGGAGAGGTCCGGGAGGTCCGGGGTGACCTCGATGCCCTTGAACGTCGGGGCCGGCTCCGGCTCCTCGGGGACGACGACGGGGACCGCCGCGAGGGCCTTCTTCGCGTCCGCCGGCTCGGCGAGGACGACGACGTCTCCGTTGGACTGGACGGTGACGCGGGGGTCCGTCTTGGCGCTGTCCTGGATGGTCTTAACCTCCGGGAGCTTCCCGCCCGTGAGGACCTTCCCCCGCTTGACGAGGGCCGCGAGGACCGTCCTCCGGGCCTTCCCCTCCTTCTCGACCCGGTAGAGGACCCGGAGGTCGTCGGCGGAGTCGTGAGTCCGCGCCCAGGCCGCGAGGTCCTTGGCGGGGAGCTTGGCGAGGCGGTCCGCGTCGGCGTCGGTGAGCGGCTCCCGCTTCTCCTCGTCCTCGGACCGGCGGGACGCCTCCTGGAGCCGCGTGGCGTCCTGCTCCTCCTTCTCCTGGGCGTCCTGCTCCTCCCGGATGTGCTCCGGGATCTCCGGGGAGTCCTCGGCCCAGCCCCGCTGGACCGCGAGGGCCTCCCCGTCGTCCGTGAGGGTGGCGGACCCGCCGGAGAGGACCAGGAGCCCCTCCTTGACCGTCTCCGCGAGGAGCGCCTTGACGTGGGCCTTCCCGAGCCCGTGGGCGGTCTGGAGCCGGAGGTGGACCTGGGCGATCCGGGCGGGGCGGTCCTCGGAGTAGAAGGCGACGGACTCGACCGCCGCCTCCTGGAGGGACTCCGGCTTGGAGATACCGGGGGCCTCGACCTCCGTGGCGTCCGTGGCGAAGTCGACCGGGGAGCCGGCCTCCCCGGCGGGTCCGCCGACGAAGGCGGAGTGGAGGGCGTCGATGGCGGTGTTCAGCGGATTGGGGTTGGGCATCTTGGGGTTCCTAGCGGTTGGGGGTGATGATGATGGAGGAGGAGGAGATGGAGGCGATGAGGCGGTCGGGGGTGATGAGGTCGGTCTGGATGAAGTAGCCCTCGTGGTTGTGCTCCTCCGCGACGTAGGCGGCGGCGGCGCCGTCGGCGAAGCGGAGCCCGTGGTTGGCCCAGAGGGTGTCCGCGTAGCGGGCCGCGAGATCCTCCGGGGTGGTGAGAAGCTCGACCACCAGATCGGCTCCGGTGTACCCCCCGTGGTCGTGGTCCGCGACGACGCGCGCGGTGAGCCCCCGGAGGGGGGAGGGCTCCCCGACGAGGTCGCGGTGGTCGGCGGGGAAGGTGATGTTGGTTCCGAGGTTCATCTGAGTCTCTCCTAGTGGTTGGGGCTCGGCCCCCGGAGGGTTCCGGGGAGGGCTTTAATCTATAGAAGCCGGGACTAGATGGGAAGCCCTGGGGGGAGAAAGATAGCTAAAGGGGGAACGAAGGAAGGGCGGACCCCGTAGGACCCGCCCTCCTTTCTCCGCCCCCTGTGGGGGGGTCTACGCCTCCGCGACGAGGATCCGGCCTCCGCCCTTCCGGGCCTGCTCCAGCCCCTTGGCCAGGATGCGCGCGCCGAACGCCTCCAGGTCCCGCTGCTTGATGAGGTCCTTCTCGTCCTGAGCCGCGAGGGTGATGGCGTCGACCAGGGACGCCAGCTTCTTGCCGGGGGTGACCGTCTCGTCCTGGAAGGCGTCCTTGGCCCGCTCCCGCTGGCCGGCGGTGAGGTCGTCGCCCCAGGCGTCCAGGAGGTCGAAGGCGTTGTCGATCCCGACCTCCGTGGCGGCCTTGTAGTTGTCGATCTGGCCGTTCGCCCGGACCCGAGCCGACTTGACCGCGTCCCCGATGCCGGCCTTGATCTTCTCCGCCCGGTCCTCCCCGCCCGTGTGGTTCCAGCGGTAGGACGTCCCCCCGTCCCCGTATCCGCCGAGCCCGTTGAGGCAGTGGGTGAAGTAGACCTTGTCGAGGACCCGGATGGCCGCGTTGCCGACCTCGCCGTTCCAGACCTCCAGCATCGGGATGGGGAGGTTCAGCGTCGTGTCGTGGGACCCGGTGGGATTCTTGATCCTCCCGGTGAGCGGGTCGAACAGGATGGCGTCCTCCGGGTTGAGGAGGAGCCGGATCCGCATCAGATCGAGGGTGATGTGGGACTCGATGACGGGGAGGTCCCGCAGCTCCGGGGCGTCCAGGAACAGCTGGAGGACGTCCAGGTTGTCGATGACCGAGTAACCGCGTCCGCCGCCGGAGAGGACCGCCCGGATGGTGCGGAACTTCTGACCGGGGAGCTGGACGGTGCGGAGGAGGGAGGGGGCCTCCTGCCGCTGGAGGGCGTGGTTCCAGTTGACCTCGGCCAACTTCTGACCGTGCTCCCCCTGCTTCCGCTGATTCTCCAGGAACTTCGCCCCGCCCCCGCCGAGGACCTTGTATCCCATCTGGGAGAGGGCGGAGCCGGTGAAGCTCTCCGGGCTCTCCCAGGACCCGTCCGGGCGGCGGAAGGCCAACGCGGCCTTCCCGCCCTGGTAACGGAAGAAGCTCTGGTTGAGGGGGCGGTCCGTGTCCTGGGGGTCCAGGTCCGCGTGGATCTTGGCGACCGTCGAGTGGAGGTGATCGATGGATCCGGGCTTGAGGGTGCCCCGCTCCTGCCTCTCGTCCAGGAGGGCTCGCGTGGTGAGGTAGGCGGGGGTGTCCTTGACGTCCAGGACCGTGGTGGGGGGGACGAGGTTTGCAGCCATTTTCTTCTCTCCGGTTTGGGCCTGAGCCCGGTGGGTTCCTCGCTGGGAGAAACCCAACGGGAGCGCCCAGCCTAGTACGAAACGGGAGGGTATGGGAACGACGGGTAGAGGTTTTTTCTTGAGTAGTCCTGTCAGGTGCCCGCCACGTTGGAGGCCCCTGGTTTGCCGCTGGAGACGTCCGAGGGTCCCCAGCGGGGGAGTACACCCAAAAACCGCTCGGGCGGTTTCGCCTCTGCATACGACGTTCATGGTGGCGGCCCAGAGCCCCTGTCCCGGCGTGAGGTTTCTTCCGGCCTGGAGGGGGTCGTCTACGCCCCAGGAGGGCTGAACCGCCCGGAGCCCCTATCAGCCGACGCTGGCGGCTTCCTGCGGGGTGCGCGCGTGTCTGTCGGCCCGGAGGGGGTGGAAGGGCTCCAGGGCGGTTGTGGGTCGGTGGAAACGACTGATCACCGCGAAGCTCTGAGCCGACGCAGGAGGTGTTTTCACGGGCGAACCCTTCCGACCCCCCTATGTCGATTTTTGGAGGGCTCTGGCGTGGGCTCGTTTCCCGGCTCTCAGCGTGATTCTGAGCGGTTTTTGACCCCCTCAAGCTGTCCCCCTACCTAGAAACGGCAGGAAGGGAAAACCGCGCAAGTCGCCGGAAGTAAAGGGTTTTTCACCCTCACCGATTTTCAAAAAGGGACCGTTGCTGGTCTAGAAATTGGCTACCGACGCTGAATCACGGCTTTTCGGATTCTGCGGACCGGGCGGCGAGGACGACCCGCAGGGCGGATTCTTGGTCCCGGAGGTCCTGGAGGAGGGCTCGGGTGCGGGGTCCATCCGGGATGTCTCCACCCGGCAGATCCAGGTAGGTGTCGGCCCACCTCTGCGCGGCGGAGTGCCAGATGGACGTGGGATCCGGGAGGCCCCCCTCGATGGTCTGGACCTTCTCGTTGGCGAGGAGGAACAGGTGGAGCGCGCGAGCCTTCCGGTGGAACGCGGCGAGCCTCCCCCATCGGATCGCGAGGGGCCTCTTGAGCCGGCCCTCCGACCAGACGAGGTCGGAGTTTCTGATGGGTTCCGGGGGGACGCTCAGACGGATCGTCCGGGCGTAGACCTTGGCAGCCCAGGAGGTCCACTCCGCCGGGGTGGGCTCCCTCCTCTCCGCCGCCGGCTCTCCCGACCGTCTGTAGGACACCAGCCGAAGCAGGAGGGCTCCGCCGGAGAGTTGGGGGTCCTTCATCGTCCGTCCGTCCAGGTGGGCGCTACGGGGCGCTGGGGGGCTTCGTAGTCCCGAAACCAGCCGTCGCCGGGTCGAAAGTGTGCCGGGATTGTGACGTGCGCGCGCCCGTTCCTCTGCTTCTCCAGGATGAGCTCAACCTTGTTGGGCTCCTTCGCCATCCGGTTGTAGGCGACCTCCCGGTAGACGAACAGGATGGAGTCCGCGTCCTGCTCCAGGGCTCCCGACTCCCGGAGGTCGGACGCGAGAGGTCGGCGGTCCTTCCGCGCGTCCACCCCCCGGTTCAGCTGGCTCAGGACGATCCCGCAGAGGCCGGAGGAGCCGCAGAGGGAGGAGAGGGCCTCGGAGGCGTTGGCGATCTCCTGCTCCCTGGAGTCCCTCCGGGGCAGGCGCATCTTCTGGAGGTAGTCCACGACGAAGGCGACAATGCCGTGGCGCGCGTGGGCGATGCGGATCGAGGAGAGCACCTCGGAGAGCGTCTTGGAGTGGTGATCCATCCAGAGCGGGACCCCCTCCCAGGAGGCCCTCGCCGTGTCCTCCCTCTCCTCGATGGAGCCCTCCCCCGCGACCGACGAGGAGTAGACCCGCTCGGCCAGGGAGTCCTCGCCCATCTCCACGCTGATGAACAGGACCGGGCCGTGCCTGTCCGCCATCCCCCGCGAGAGGGTGAGGGCCAGCTGCGTCTTTCCCATCCCCGGACGCGCCGCGATGAGCCCGTAGTGTCCGGGGTGGTACTTGAGGACCCGGTCCAGGGCGGGGAGCCCCGTCAACAGCTGGGGGTCCTTCTCCTCCCCCCGGCGGACCCTCCCCGCCCGGATGGTCGCCTTCTCCAGGAGCCGGGAGGCGGGGACAACCCCCTCCCCCCCGGAGGTCCGGGAGTGGACCTCCATCACCGCCCCCTCCAGGGCCTCCAGCATCTCCGCCGACGTCCCGCTTGCCTCGTGGATCGACTGCGTGAACGCGGTGGCTCGGAGGAGCGTCCGCCGCTTCCGGTACTCCCGGAGCGTATCCACGTAGACCTCCAGGTTGCCCCGCTTCGCCGGAACCCTGGAGAGGTTCCCGACCGTGGCGGCGAGGAAGGAGAAATCCGGGAAGGGCCTCCCCGGTCCCAGGTTCCTCTCGTGGCGCTCCAGGACCGTCGCCTCGTCCGGCCCGGTCCCCCGCTGTCGGTCCAGGACCATCCCCGACCAGAAGGCCCGCATCGCGGATGATGAGAAGTCCTCCTCCAGTAGCCCCAGCGTGAGGGCCTCGTCTACGACTCCCGGATCCCGCAGCCCGAGCGCGACCACCGCGTGCTCAGACTGATCAGCTGTCTCTCGTCTCGTCCTCTCCATTCGGTCCCTCTCCTTCCGCCTCCGCCAGCTTCTCAGCTACGAAGGCGCGCGTGATGCGAAGGAGGATCGGCATCGCCGTCCGGGCCTCCGCGATGAAATGAGCGTCGGTCCGCGCGTCCCCGAGAAGCTCGGAGGCGTGGACCCCATCTGTCGTGATCAGCCAGTCGTGACCGTCCACCCCGGAGTTGCCGAGGGAGCCGATCAGCCAGTCCTTGCCGATGTCCTCTCCGGGCGTCGGCTTCCAAGGGGGCGTGGTGGCGCTCCTGGAGAGGGCCTCCCACTCATCGAGCTTCCGGGCCAGGGCTTCAAGCTGTCGTGCGTTCATTGTCGGTCCTCCAGCCAGCGCAGGAGGGGCTGGGTGTCAGGTGGGGTTGGAATCCCGTCTCGGGCGCAGGCTGCCAGGAGGAGCCCCCCCTCCCGGACCTTGTCCAGGGAGGCGGCCTCATCAGCCCAGCGGAGGAGCCAGCGGTGGTGCTCATCCATCCACTCCTTCGTCGGGTTGTGGGTCCCGGAGGCGATCTTCGCGCCCCCCTGGCGCGCCTGGATGATCAGCCGGTCGAAGTGCTCCCGGACCTTCCCCCCGGAGAGGAGGTTGGGCCGCCAGAAACCGCTCTCGTCCCCCCGGTGCGCCCAGAGGATGACTGCGCGGACCTCCCCCTCGGTTGCCCCGTCGAGGCGCATCAGCCGCTCCAGGTCCCGCTCCCAGGTCAGAAGCTTCCCCTTGCCGTCGTACTTCTTCGCGATCCGGGGGGTGTGGGTTCGGATGGACTCCCGGAGGGCCTCCGCGAGCCTCCGCGCCTCCGGCCCGTAGCGGGGCGGAGACGTTCCACTATCTCTCTTTGTTCCTCTTGTATCTTGCTCTTGTATAGGGGAAGGCTTACCCGAAGCCTTTCGGGAAGGCTTTCCCGTAGGACGCGGAGCCTGCTGACCCCCCGGAGACGCCCTCCCAGAGGGGACGTCCGACCCCCCCTCGGAAGCCTTCCCGGAAGCCTCGGGGGTACCCTTTCGGGAAGCCTTTCGGGAAGGCTTTCGGGAAGGCTTTCGGAGTCCAGGAAAGGTGACGTCGAAGGCCCGGAGGAAGCTCTCCCCCCGGAGCCCCGCCCGGATCCCCGCCATCGCCTCCTCCCGGAGGTCCGTCTCCGGCAGTTCCAGGTAGGGGCCTCGCCAGGACTTCACGACGTTCGGGCTGGTCGGGGGGTTGTGGTTGATGGCTCGGGGGAGCCAGATGAGCGGAGGACGCTTCGACCTCTTGATGAGGCTTGCCTCCTCCAACTCCTCCACCAGCTGCTGGAGGACGTCGACCGGCCAGCCGAGCCCGTCCGCAAGAGCCCCCACCCCCGCGCTGAACAGCCCCGGAATAGGCCCCTGAACGGGTCCGGTCAGGAGGTAGATCCAGAGCGTCTGAGCGTTCGGCTCAGGGGCGGACAGCTCCCGAAAGCGCACGTCGGACCACAGGGTCCTGGTGACGAGGGAGTACCGGAGCCTCACGGAAGGAGGCCCTCCGAGAAGTCCTCCAGGCCGGCCTTCTCCTCCGCCTCCTGGGCCTCCTTCTTGATCCAGGCATCGAGGGCTGCCGGCCTGACCCTCCACTTCCCGGCGAGCTTGAAGGCGGGGATGGCTCCCTGTTGGGCCATGGTGTACGCGGTGTTGTCCGACACCCCCAAGAGGGTCGCAACGTCACCGATTCTGAGCAGTTTGTCCGTCATTTGGTCGTCTCCGGGCGTCCGTTTCTCCCGGACGCACTTTCCCGACCCTACCCGGTCCGACCCTTCTCTTGCCGTCTCTTACTCCTTTCTACGGTCCCTTGACCTTTTGACCCTTCCCGTTGCAGTCTGTCCCCCCCGGAGGGTTCCGGGACCAACCAGGAGACTCGATGAACGATCGGCAGGGTGAAGGTGAAGTGGCGGCGGTGTGGGTGGGGATCGGGGATCTCGTCCCCTGGGCGGACAACCCCCGGATCAACTCGGACGCTGTTGCCGCCGTCGTGGAGAGCATCCGGCGGTTTGGCTTCTCCTCCCCGATCATCGCCAGGACGGCGGACTCTCAGGTCATCGCCGGCCACACCCGGCTTGAGGCCGCGAGGACCCTCGGGCTGGAAAAGGTCCCAGTGCGCTTCCTCGACCTCGATCCGGCAGACGCGAAGCTCCTCGCCGTCGCGGACAACCGCCTCGGGGAGGTTGCGGAGTGGGACGAGGAGGGGCTGGCAGGGATCCTCAAGGGGCTTTACAACGAGGGACTCGTCCTGGACATCGGTGTCGCCGGCTTCACCGAGGCGGACCTGGAGGGCCTGTTCACCGCGCAGTTCGACCTCGACGTCGAGGACGTCCCCGACCCCTTCGCGGTCCCTCCTGCGGCGGACGAGGCTGTCTCCTTCACCTTCGGGGAGTACCGGGGCAGGGTGGACCGGGCGGTCTACCTCCACTTCACCGCCGAGTACGAGAAGCAGAAGGCTGCGGGGGACTCCCCGCCGATGCTCTCAGACGTGCTCAAGGGGTGGCTCGGTGTCTAAGAAAGCCCCCATCAGGGACCGCGTCGAAGCCTCTCAGAAGAAGCGGGCCGCGATGGTCGCCCGCCTCGGCTGCGTCCCCCACTCCGTCCTGAAGCTCAACCGGGGAGCCCTCTCCCGCTCGATGTTCTGCTACCAGCAGGAGCGCCCCGACCGCCGGGGAGGAACCGCCGCCTACACCGCCTCCATCGCCAACTACGGGAGCGAGGAGTCCGAGGAGGCCCAGCGCATCCGGGAGAAGGAGAAGATCGCGGGTGCCGGTTACTCCCGGAACCCGTCGAAGGACCGGATGGCGGCCAGCATCATGGCGGCGGAGCTGGTCGACTTCTTCGCCCGGTACTACTCAGCCCCCGGAGAGGTCTACGTCGACCCCTTCATGGGCCAGGGCGTCCAACTCCAGGTGGCGTGGCTCCTCGGGATCCACTACCGAGGGATGGACCTTTCGGAGGACTTCTTCGCCTACATCGAGGCAGTCCGCGACCGCCTCCTCGCCATCGCCCCGGACCGGAAGGACCCCCCGGAGGCACTGGTGCTCAACGGTGACTCCCGCTTCCTGGAGGGTATCCCGGACGGGGAGGGGGACTTCTGCTTCACGTCCCCCCCGTACTGGGACATCGAGTGGTACGGGTCGGAGGAGGAGCAGTTGGGGACGGGTCAGACCTATGAGGACTTCCTCGCCGGCATGGAGGAGGTCGCCGTCGCCCTCCGGCGGAAGATGAAACCCGGAGCCTTCGCCGTGATCAACGTCAACGACTTCCGCCGGGGTGGCGACTTCTACCCCTATCACGCGGACACCATCTCCCTCTTCCGGCGGGCTGGCTGGAAGGTCCACGACATCTGGATCATCGAGGGACTCATCGGGGGCCTCCCCAAGGTGTTCGGCGTGAAGTCGAACACCGCCCGCATCGCCCCGAAGGTCCACGAGTACGGGCTGGTGTTCCGGGCATGATGGACCCTGCCGTGCACCACGCCCTCCTCGTCGCCAGGGGGGACTTCACGGACCCGGACGCCTCTTGGCTCGCCTTCCTCCAGGCGGTCCGAGACACCGGGCTGACGGTCCTCCAGACGGGTTTCCACTTGTTCCCTGGTGGGGGCTTCACTGGGATGGTCCTTCTCGCTGAGTCCCACGCTGCCGTCCACACATGGCCCGAACAGGGGCTCGCCTGGGTGGAGCTGCTCTCCTGCGGTGAGGCTGACGGCCCAGCCCGGTTCGCTCGCGGCCTTCTAGAGCACCACTTCGCCCGCTCCCTGGAGCCCGCGAAGTGACGTCGTTTCGGGCGACCCTCCCGGTGGCTCCCAGGGGGAAGGAGCGACCGAGGGCCTCCATCCCCTGGCCCTGGATCGAGAAGTGGCTCCGCTCCGGGAGGCGGGGGAGGAGGCCGATCCCCCACGTCTACACCCGGAAGGAGTACCAACTCTATGAGGAGGGCCTCGCTGACCGGCTTGCTGCCGCCTGGGGAGCCGCTGGACGCTTTGCGCCCCTCGATGAGCCCTGCTCCCTCCTCCTCGTCTGCTTCTTCCCGCGTCCGTCCTCCAGGACCCGCAAGACGCTCCCAAATCCCGCCTACCCACACACCGTCCGCCCGGACGGGGACAACGTCGCCAAGGCGGTCCAGGACGCTCTCCAGAAGGCGGGGTGCGTGGTAGACGATTCTCGCGTCTTTGACCTCCGGGTGGTCAAGTGGGTCTGCTCCGGGGGGGAGATGCCTCGGATCGAGGTGGTCCTCCGGTGGGGCGTTGGGGTTACCCTCCTTCGGTGAGGAATGAATCCAGACCCTATGGAGAGAATCCTTGACGACCAAGGCTGAACGTGAGCGGAGGCTGGCGATCGTGGAGCAGGCGATCCACCGCCACGGGTGGTCGATGCAGATCGAGAAGGCCCTCGCGGACCAATTCGGGGTCACGGCCAGGGCTGTCCGCACCTATCGGAGGGAGGTCGAACAGTTGACCCGGAAGGAGATGGACCGGGACCGCCGGATGGTTCGGGCCTCCCTCCTGGTGCGCATCCGGGGGCACCAAGCGGCGGCCCGGTCCGGGGGGAAGTTTGGCCCCCTCGCCGCCATGCTCGGGCTGGAGGCCCGAATCACCGGGGTTATGGAGCCGGAGCCGGAGCTGGTCCCGGACAACCTGGAGGCGGTGTCCAACGAGGACCTCCTCGTTGAGCTTAACCGTGATCTGACCGACGCCGACGTCGAGGCCCTCCTCCGCCTTCGGGGGAAGAAGTGAGCCGGCTCGGGGCGGTCCGCCGGCTCCGGGCGAATCCAGCAATGTCCCTCGCCCGGTATAGGCCTGGGCCGGTCCATCTCGCCTTCCACGAGGACAGCGGCCGCATCCGTCTCCTCCGGGGGCCAAACCAGTCGGGCAAGACGGAAGCGGGATGCAAGGAGTCCGCTGACCGTTGCCTCGGGCGGGGCAAGTGGCAAGCGGTGAAGCCTCCCCCCGTCCGGGGTCGGGTGGTCTGCCACTCCTTCAAACAGAGCTTGGTGATCCAGCGGAAGCTCTGGATGAGCATCCCGAAGGGAGAGTTGGACCCCCGGACTCGGTTCGACCGGGTCCTCGGCTTCCGGCACGGTTGGATCGGCTTCCGCAACGGGTCTGAAATGCGGGTCGTCACCGTGGGTCAGGACATTCTCGCCCACGCCTCTGAGACGCTCGACTTCATCTGGATTGATGAACCGCCCACCCCGGAGGTCTACGCCGAGTGCGTCTCCCGGACCATCCAGACCGCCGGGGTGATCTTCCTGACGCTCACCCCCATCGGGCGTCCGGTGAAGTGGCTGTGGGACCTCGTCCTCGGGAACCTCCCGGAGGAGTTGGAGGGGCTGGAGGACTTCGCTGGCGACGTTGCCCACACCGTCTCGGAGCACCACTACACGTTGTCGGTGGCGCACTGTCCCTGGATGACCGAGGCCCAGGTCCGGGAGGCGATCTCGGCGGTCCCCTTCTACGACCGACCGCAGCGGATCCTCGCCGCATGGGAGGGCCTCACGGTCGGGCGCTGCTTCTCCGCCTTCTCCCCCGCGAACATCGGCCCCGCTGGCCGCTCTCCGTTGGAGGGCTGGGCAACGGACTCTCCTGTCAAGATCGTCCTCGGCGGGGACCACGGGGAGAAGGCTGCGCACAGCTTCTGGCTCCTCGTCGCATACCAGTTGGACCGGAGGGGCGTCGGGCTCCCGAGGGTTCGGATGAGGGTCCTCGGGGAGTACGCCAACGTCGCCGGGGCGGACGACTATGAGGACGCCTCTGCGATCAAGGCAATGACCGAGGAGAGGGGCCTCCGCCTGGACGCTGTGGACTTCGGTGTCGGGGATATCAACACCGCCGGAAAGTCACGCGGCGGCCGGAAGTTGAACGACCTGATGACGGAGCACTTCGCCGTCCTGATGGGCCTCCCTCCGGGGGCTCCCTCGTTCGTGGTCCGGTCCGCCTGGAAGGGCTCCGGGTCCGTTGACTACGGGCTCCGGCTGACCAATAACCAATTCCGGCGCACGGACCTGGAGGTCGACCCGGAGTGCGAGTTGATGATCGAGACGTGCCGCCACTGGACGGGTGAGTCCTCGGGCAAACTGGTTCACCGGGCGGACACTCTCCGCTACATCGTGACTGAAATAATGCGGGAGGAGGACGCGAGCATGGTCCTGCCCCACGCGAGCTGATGACCCTGGAGCCGCTATGAGTCGCCGCTTTCTTGAGCCCCCCCAGCCCCCGAGCGCAGAGGACCAGCAGCGGGTCGCGGAGTCCGGTCGCCGCCGATCCTTCCTGGAGGGGACGTGGGAGGCCCTCCTCCGCAGCCACCTCGTCCTCCAGCTGGGGAAGAAGCGGTCAAGGATGGTCGGGCTCCCGGATATCAGCAGCTGCCTCTTGAAACAGGCGGTCCTCCAGATCGCCAAGCTCCACACCGAGGAGCCGACCCTGGACCACGCGGACGCGGCAGGACTGGAGACGCTCAAGGAGCACCTCAAGGAGTCGAGACTCTGGGGGCTGTCTCAACGCAACCAACGGCTGACCCTCGCCGCGAACGAGTCAGTGATGTTCCTGGGCTTCCAGGAGGCCCCGGACGCCTCCGGTGGACACCTCACGGCAGACGTGGTCCCGGCGGACTTCTGCTGGGGCGAGGGTCACCCCCAGGACCCCAACCAATTCGGGATCCTTTACCGTGCTCGCCGACGCGACGTGTTCGTAGACGAGGGCCGGCGGGTTGAGCAGTGGGTGTGGGATGTGTGGGACGTCCGCGTCCCTGATGATGACGCTCCCCCAGGATCCCCGGAGGCGCAGCGCCCCTCCTTCCGAGTCCTCTCGGAGGATCGCAAGACCGACATCACGCGGCAGTTCGTGGATGCGGAGGAGTGGATGGGGACCGCCTACCCCTACCGGAACCAGAAGGGGGAGCCGGTGATCCCCGCCGTGCTCTACCACTCCGAGCCCCACTCCTCCCTCTGGAACGCCTGGAGCAATTCGGAGGTCGTCTTCGGGACCCTCCAAGACGCCCTGAACTGGACCAACGCCAACCACGCATTCATGCGGGCGAGTTGGGCTCAGAGGTACATCGGCGGGGGCTCCATCCGGGGGACGGTCACCAAGACCGCCGGGGGAGAGAAGGTCGCGGTGGCGACCGAGGACCCGGCGACAGCCACGCAGATCCGTTCAGACGGGGACGGGTCCCTCACGGTCGGGCAGTGGGGTGCCGCCGTCGACATCGACAAGGCCGAGCGGTTTGCCCGGAACTACGGGATGCGCCTCGCTGTCCACTTCGGGCTTTCCCCCGCTGACGTGAGCTTTGAGTCCCGGAGCCCCTCCTCCGGCATCGCCCTGACCGTCTCCAGGTCGGGCCTCCGCGATGTTCAAAAGCGGTTTGCCCCACTGTTCAGGGAGGCCGATCTCCTGCTGCTGGCGAGGGCCTCCGCCGTCCTGGCCGCCCACGGCATCAAGGTCCCCGAGGACGGCTTTTCCCTGGAATACGCAGCCGTGGAGCTGTCCACGCTGGAGAAGAAGGAGAAGCTCGCCAACCTCCGGGAGGAGTTGGAGATGGGCTTGACCACCAAGGTCCGGGCGGTGGTCGAACTGAACCCCGGTATCAGCGACCGGGAGGCGGAGAGGCTCCTCCGCGATGTGGCGATGGAGATCGAGAAGGAGACGGCCCCCACTCCCTCCCCTGCTCCCCCCTCCGCCCCTCCCGAGCGGGTTCCGGGAGGGGGACCCTCCCCGGAGGATCAAACCCCGGAGGCGGCTTCTGGGCCCGCTTCTTCTGAGGCTCCGCTCACCAGGGGTTGACATTCCTTCGTACCCGCACGCATCCTGAGCCGGCCTCGGACCCGTTGGTCCTAAAAGTCGAAGGGGTTGCGGACGGATGCTGAGACGACGACGGTATTTCTCCCCCGCCGAAGGTGGTGGAGAAGCAGGAAAGGAAGACGCGAAGGCACCGGAGAAGGCTCCGGCGGCTGTACCCAAGGGAGGACCCGAGCCGGTCCCCTATGAGGTGTTCAAGGAGACTAACGAGAAGCTCCGAGCCGCAGAAGCCGAGACGGCAAAGCTCACCGCGAAGATCCAAGGCTACGAGGGCTGGAAGGCCCCCAAGGAGGTTGAAGACCTCCTCGCCACGGAGAAGGCTCGCGGAGAGACGCTGCTGATGATGGCGGACAAGCAGGTCGCCCCGAAGTACCGGGGATACATGCTGGACCGCCTGGGCCAGGACAAGCCGGAGGATCCGGCGACGTACCTGGACCAACTCCGGCTGACCGAGCAAGCCTTCTTCACCCCCACCGCCCCCGGCGAAGCGCCCCCCGCAAAGGAGCCCGAACGAACCCCACCCAAGTCCAACCCGGATGGCGGTGCGGGATCCCCGGCTCCCGGTGACGGACGACCCGTCTCGGCTGCGGACATCGACGCGATGACCACCGCCGAGTACCTCGCCTGGAAGAAGGCTGGGGGGCTGGACCGCATCCGGGCCGCCGAGGCGACCGCGTAGTCCCTCCGGGAGGAGAGATCGACCATGGCGAACGAAGTCCGAGTCAGCACCGCAGGGAACCTCCTCACCACCTCCATCTTGGCGAAGGAGTTGGAGGTCCTGCTCCACCAGAAGCCGTTCGCCCTCGACCTGATGGTCTTCCGGGGAGACGTTCGCGGCTCCGGCTCGGACACCATCAAGGTGCGTCAGGTCGACAACGACGACATCGGCGAAGTCGTGGCGGAGGGCGCGTCGATCTCGGGCAACACCGACATCACGCACGCCAGCTACACGCTGGCCCCCGCACGGATCGCCATCAAGCGGACCTTCTCCGACCTCATCGGCATCGTGGACAGCACGGGCCTCGTGGATGAGGTCGCCCTCGCCCGCTACAACTTCACCGCGATCATGAAGGGGCTCCACGCCCTGTTCGCCACCGCCACGCAGTCCCTGACGGGGACCGCCGGAAGCACCGGGGTGGACATGTCCGCGTCGGACTTCTTCACCGCGCAGCAGGCCCTCCAGACCCGGAAGGCGAAGGGGCGGCTGATCTTCCACGGTCACCAGGAGCAGTTCAACAACCTCCAGACGGACCTCCGTGGCGAGGTCGGCCCCTGGCAGCTGGTCCCCGCCGTCCAGGAGGCTTTGGCCTTCAAGGGCGACGACTACAAGGGTCTGCTGAACGGGGCCGAGTTGTGGACCTCGGATCAGGCCCCGGACGTGGGCGGCGGTACGGACCACGGTGGCGCGATGTTCGTGAAGGGCGCGATCGCTTACGCCCAGGGCAGCGCCAAGCCGGTCCAGCTGCGGGGTCGCCTCATCGCTCCCGGTGGCGTCATCTACACCGACGTCGACTACAACGTGGACAGTGCGGAGGAGTCGTTGGTCAGCAACGGATTCTTCGGCGTGTCCGTCGCCCAGGCCGGCATGGGCATCAAGGTGATCACCGACCACGCTTAACCCTCCCGGCGGTCCCCCTCGGACCCCCCCCCTCCTCTCCAGCCGAGGGGGACCGCATAACGGGTGGCAGGAGAGAAGAACATGGCTGTCCACCCGCTTTCATCCACTCAGCCCCGCACGGCTGCGTCCAGGCTTGAATCCCCGAACCTCGCGAAGGAGGAGGCGATCAATGGACGGGTCCAGGACTCCCCTCGGGGCAACTACATTCTCGCCCACCCCAAGGACGAGTGGCAGCTGTCCGGTGACGGGGAGTTGTTCCCGGTCCTTGTCCCACTGTCGAAGCTCCCCGGAGTCCAGGGCTGCGACCGACGTGGGAACTGGTCAGCGGCGCACGCCTACTACATGGAGCAGGGCTTCACGCTGATCCCCCACGACGTGATCCCCTCGGACTACGTCGCGCTGTACCTGAACACGAAGGGCCAGAGGGTCCACCGCTCCGTGTTCCAGACCCCCCTCGATGGACCCAACGGGACCGTGTGGGTGATGGACGAGGACAGCTGGCGGAAGTTTGTCCAGCTCCTCCGGGTGAAGGGACTCGTCAAGGCCCCTCGCCCCCACATCCTCCGGGGGATGCTCCACACCACGAGGGAGACATACCTCCATCTGCGCCCCCCTGCCGTGGAGGACGCCTCCCGCCGAGACAGCTACGACCGGCAGGTGACGATGTACCAGAAGCAGATCGCCTGCCTGGAGCGTGAATTGGAAGGCTCCATCGAGGAGCACGGGGAGGACCGCTCCCCCGCCCACAACACGATCGGCTCCCTCCTGGACGAGGCCCTCGGGGACGCCCAGGCGGACCGGGATGCCCTGGAAGCTGCCCGGACCCCCGCTCCCCCGAAGTCCGTGAAGAAGTCCCACAAGAAGAAGGTGCCGGCCCCGAAGGTGGAGCCAGAGATCGAGGTGTGAGAGTCGTACGCAACCCGGACGGATCCTCCTCGGTGATCTGCTCCACCCTCTCCGCTCCCCGCGAGAATCAGGCCGGCAGGGCGGAGGTTTATGGGTGGGCCTCCGAGACGTTCCTCCGCCAGCAGGAGGACCGCCAGGACGTCCGCCGGAGAGCCCATGAGGCCGACGACCCGGAGGAACGTGCCCGTTGCCGGGAGGCGGTCCTGAGCACCCCTACTCCGTCCTACGGGGAATGCCTCCGGTACTCCCGGAAGATCCGCATTCGGCGGGAGGTCGATTTCAGGTCGACGCTCCTGGATGGTTGATGATGGCTTGACAGCCGCTAGATCATCGGAGGATCCTCAGACACGGTTGCGGAGCTTCTCCGCTGTCTCAACTACCGGAGAATTTGATGCCCACCGCCAAGGACGCCCTCCAGCCGCAGTTCAAACGCCCGATCGCAGCCAAGGGGCTTTACCGGCGCGATCCCGCCACTGAGGCGGTCGTCGGAGCCACGCCCATTTCGGAGACGTTGGGAGCCCCAGCCGCGAAGGGGACCACGGACATTCACGCGGCCTTTGCTGCGAATGATGCAGCACGCCCCTTCCCCGGTCCCTTCACCGACCCGGACGCCCCCCGCTCGATCCGCGTGACCTTCGGGGCCGCGTGGGATGCCGGTGACGTCACCGTCGTCGGTACCGACCAGTTTGGGGAGGCGCAGATGGAAGTGATCGCCGACGTCGGCGGAACCACCGTCGAGGGGGATGCGATCTTCAGCACCGTCACCAGTGCGTCGAAGGAGCTGGTGGGAGCCTCCGCCCACGGGGCAAGTATCGGCTGGGGTGACAGGCTCGGGCTCTCGTTTGAGTTGGTCCAGCCAGTCGGGGTCCTCGGTGTGGACGGGCTGACCGAGGCCGCGACCTGGGACGAGGCCGAGCACTCGGTCCTCCCGGCGACGGTCCCTGACGGTGCCGTGGTTTACGCGGCCCAGTACGTCGCGGCAGTCTGATGGCGTGGGATCCGAAGGGTCCTCCGCTGGGCCTACCCACCAGCGCAACGCCCCCCGAGGCCCTCTCGGTCACTGGGGCCGCCGCGCTTCTTGAGTTGGCGGCTCCGGTGGACAACCGCCGTCGCCTCGTTGTCGTCCCCACGGACGGGGACATCTTCATCGGGACCGACAACACGGTCACGGCGGCTGACGGGCTCCTCCTGGCCTCCGGTGCGTGGCTTGAGTTGGACGGGTCCGCTGCGTGGTGGGCGATCTCCGCTGGCGCGGTGGACGTCCGCGTCTTCTCCATCGAGTCCTGACGTGCCGGGTTACATCACCCCGGCACCCGGCGGCGGACCGCCCCAACCCACGGTCCTGACGCTCGCTCCGGGCTCGGGCACGTTCACCGAGACGGCTGGCATCATTGTCGGCGGCATGTGGGATGGGTTCGACCTCCACGACCCCGGCGGCAACTTCGTGGACATCGTGGGGGCCGGATCCGAGTCGGTCCTGAACACCGCCGTCCAGGGCAGTCACTTCCGGCCCGCCTACGAAAATGGCACGCTCTTTGATGATGAGGCGTTGGCGTTGACCGTGGACGCGGTCGGGGATTGGACCGTCGAGCTTAAAATGAAGTACGAGACGACCTCGGCGTCCACTACGCACCTTTTCGCCGGCCCCGGTGCGTGCTGGCCGCGCGGGAACGATTCCGCGTTCTTGCTGACGACCGCGAACGACAACTCGACCAAGGTCCGGGCGCGTGCTGTCATCGGCCTGGAGCAGGTGGGTGAGACTGACGGGGGGACGTCCGTCGATCCCACCAGCTATTGGTACTACCGGACCAGTCGGTCGGGCGCGGACATCGTTTATGAGGAGTCCTCGGACGGCGCATCGTGGACGACCGTACGATCCGCTGAGGACGACGTCGTTGGATCGGTGGCGAAGATTGGCCTGATCGTCGGCAATTGGACCTCCTACGCTGGCGTCATCACCGTCGAGTCAGGGTCCCTGACCTACTTCCCCGCATGACCCTCGCCCCCCGATTCCAACTCCCCCGCCTCATCGAGCAGGGGAAGGCGCAGACCCTCTCCCTGCCGGTCTTCGACGGGCTGGCGCAGGTGACCCCCTCCCTCGGTGTCTACACCCTGTTCGACCGGGGTGGGCTCCAGGTCTTCACCGCCCCGGTCACCAACCTGGGCTCCAACGACGTCGCGCTCGTCGCCGGGGACACCTCCGCCCTAGTCCGAGGGGAGGCGTGGCAAGAGGAGTGGGAGTTGACCATTGATGGGGTGGTGGAGACGTTCCACCGCGAGGCCGCTCTGGTTGGGCGGGTGGTCTACCCGACGATCACCGACGTCGACCTGGAGCGCATCCATCCGGGCCTCTCCGCCTACCTCCCGACGACGCAGACGTCCTGGCAGGAGCAGCGGGAGGAGGCGTTCAGCCAGCTCCAGGCGAGGCTCCTCGGGAAGGGGAACCGACCGAACCTCATAGTCAGCTCCTGGGCTCTCCGCAACGTCCACCTGTACTGGTCTGCCTTCCTCATCGCAGAGCTTCTCCGGGTGACGTCCTCGGGACGCTGGGGACAGCTGGCCGCCGATTGGGGCGCGCGGGTTGAGGCCGAGTGGGACGCCCTCTCCTTCCAATACGACGACGACGACGACGGAGTCCCTGACGGGGACGACAGCGCCGTCCCCACCCTGCTCCTGGCTGACCTCCCTGAGCAGGGTGGGGATTGGAGCTTCTAATGGCGTTCGTGGACGTGCTGGCCGCTCTCCGGGGGGCTCTCCGCGAGACGGGGATGCAGGAGTCCCCCCAGGCCCAGGAGAGCAAGCAGGGGTTCACCCGGCGGCACCGTGGGTACCGGGTGGTGATCGGGGAGATCGGCAACACCGGGGACTTCCACGACCGCTCGCGCACCCTCCTCAGATACTCCCTCCGGCTCCTGACTTCCCACCTCCTCCGCCCCTCCCCGGAGGA
>Ga0208299_1001000_pt1 | contig 22528 bp, 25 predicted proteins | sample 15_taG_FD_184089 | JGI IMG/M metagenome (GOLD analysis project Ga0208299, IMG submission 184089) | Marine viral communities from the Subarctic Pacific Ocean - 15_ETSP_OMZ_AT15312 metaG (SPAdes) (version 2) | ecosystem: Environmental > Aquatic > Marine > Oceanic | place: Pacific Ocean | collected...
AGTATAGCTTGGCAAACTCTGTTTTTTGATCTTCATTGAGCTTAATTCCAGCCATTGCCGTTAGTCATCCTTTCCACTTCTTGTCGATAAAGGATCTGATTTTTGGTGCATGTCAATTACTGCCTTCACTTGTTCAACAAGCTCTCGTTCTAAATCTTTTGATCGTTTTTTTGATGTGCGCTCAAGTATAGTTGACCCAGTAGCAGCTTCATACTGAAGCCCCGGCAATGACCTTTCCCATTCTTGTATATCTCTATACACTTGTAATAGATCTTCTATTTCTTTCTTTTTCTCTGGACTTGCATCAAATAAACCCCAGTTATCGGGATCGTCAGTGCCATCTTCATTCTTTCCTAGCATTAAATAGAGAGTAGGCATTATACCATCTATATCACCACCAAGAGCATCCCACTCCCACGGTTGATAACCATAATCGCCTACATACTCAGCGATCCAAGTATTGTCAACTATCTCTGTAAGTGTTTTGAAAATACGGTCCTTTCTCAAGCTCCAGTTTTTCAATCTCTCTTCAGAGGGAAGAGCAGATGCTTTTACTTCTTTTAATTCTTTAGCCAACTTCTTTGCGTCAGTATCATGTTTTAAAAGAGCTTGTTGGGCCTTGAGTAAAATGTCCTGTTTTCTTATTTCACTCAACTGGTCATAGTAATTCCGATTAATATTATTTGCTTCTTCTTGTGCCGCAACTCTTCTAACATCGACTTCCAATTTCTTCTTATCCCGAATATCTTCTTTTTCCATTTTTTCTCTTGATATTCTTTGTGCATGGTATGGACCCATTTCGTATCCGTCCATATCCAAGGGAGCAGATCTACCAAACATAGAGTTAAGCTGCTCTGCAATTGGCTTTAGCCAATGCCCAGCCTCTTCTCCGGCTGGGCTAAATCCATCTATGCCACTCCTAACATCTTTAAAAGCCTTTTTAACAAAGTTTCTAGATTCTGGATCGGGATTTATATTGTCTTGCTGTGCTTCTTTTTCTTCTCTAGCAAAGCTGTTTACATAGTTACGGAAATCTTCTGGAGTTGACGAAGAATATTGAGCACTTCCAACAATATCTATGTCTTTGCCTTCATCAAAAAATGTGCTTCGACCAAACTCATCGGGTATATTAGGATCTCGCCCTGGAGTCGCATTGGCTTCATCTTGCCTTTTTTGTTCTTCCAAATAATGTTCTGGATACAATTCTCGCCTATCTAGTCTTCGTTGATTTTCCGCTTCTGGACTAGTATCACCCAAAGAATAGTATTCAATTTCTCCTTTTCCAACAGAAGAAAGCATCTCATTAAGAATTTCTGCTAACTTTGGATCACCAGAATTGTAAATAGCTTCGATGCCTTCTTTAGTTATAGCAGGGTCCATAGGGTCTTCTTCAGCAATAACTGGATCTGCTGCTGCTACTGCTGGATCTGCTGCTGCTGTTGGGTCTTCCATACCTCCCTGCCCCTTGGGAACCCACCCTTCGCGCAATAGCTCATTTATCTGCTGTTGTGTATTGTAATCAGCCCTACTTTTAGCAGCACCTTGACTAAGAAGTTGAGATAAAAAGCTCATTGTTATTACCCTCTTTCAAATTGGCCGAATGCACCGGGATTCATCATCATCTGAGCATTCCTTGTATTCTGATCCATCTTGTTTTGATATTGTTGAGCATTATTGCCTAATCCTGTCACTGCCGCGCCAATGTTAGGCTGTATAGCTGTTCCCAATCCACCCAACATCATGCGAAGTGCATTGTCATAAGAGTCTTGAGGTGCCATATGAGATCGGAATATCTGATCCATATAGTTATTGAACCCTTGATCAGACTGCTGCTGTAGCTGGTTCTGAAAGTTCATCTCGTCACGCACCCTGCCAGTTTCAAAACCTAAAGACGAAGCAAGGTCTGCAACACGGCCTCGCCTAGTAGACTCATCCGTAGCTGCTGCCTGTTGACCAAATTGAGAAGTTACGCCCAACTTAGCCATTGCGCGATCTTCTTCCAAGTCCTTCATCGCCTCTCTAAACCCCGGCGATCCAAGGTTGTCCATTACCGCAAAACGATTCTCAAGATTGGCTCTTTTATCATCATAGATCTTATCAAGATACTCATTCTGACCACCCAATATATCATCGCGTCTTTTGTCATAAGGATTTTGCGTATCCAAAGACTTAATAATATTGTCATACATAGGCATTTGCAGGGCTTGGCTATAGTCGGTAATCGCTGGCATGTCTAGCTGCGGTGCGTCCATGAAGTAGTCACCATCAGTCATGCTAAATTCTCCAGCTTCACCGCCTTCACCATCTGTAGCGCCAATAGCTTCTATGTCTTGCAACTTATTAAGCTCGGCCAGCAATCCACCGCTTCTCAAGTCCTCTATGTCTGCCCTAAAAGCATCTAGTGGATCTCCAAGAATATTCTTAAGACTTTCTTCTATGCTTCCCTCTGGAAACAATTGTGGCATTATCCTGTCAAGAAAAGCCTGTTCTCCACCCCTTGCCCATTCGGGCATAAGCTCTTCTTCACCGGGCATCATACTACGAATCTGATCGCTTACCAGCGGACTTATGTTCTGAAATATCTGATTAGGATTAGTCACCCAATCGGGAACACCTTCATTGATTGTAATAGCACCCTCGCCAAGAAGACCAGTATTCATATTGCTCATATCTGGACCTTGATACTGAAACGAACCGGGGGCAAACATACCTTTATTCATAGTAGCAAGCCCACTGCCAAGACCTGCTAAACCACCACCAATGCCTTCTAACCCAGTTCCAATCCCGCTCATTGCATTGCCAAAGCCAGCACCTAAACCTTCAAGGCCAGTGCCAATGCCTTGCCCAAAATCACCAAGGCCAAGGCCAAAATTACCAAGGCCAAGATTTTGAGCGAAGTCACCAAGGCCAAGACCGCCCTTGCCAAATATACCATGCTCACCAAAGTCAACATTACCGCCTGTAACGGCTCCACTGCCTAGCAGCGGATTGCCGCCAAAGATTCCTCGGTCTCCAAAAAGATTAGTAACATTAGCAACGCCGCCAGTACCACCCATTCCAACGCCACCAGTGGCACTGCCACCAGTTGCACTGCCACCAGCGCCACCTCCAAGATCCATTCCTTTAAACGGATCAAACCCAGCAAACATATTTGCAAAGTTGGTATTGGTATTAATGGTGGGATTTACGCCAAAAGTAGGGCTTATATTATAATTCCCTGTTGCCCCAAGCACCCCTTCTGCTACAGACGTAGAAGGATCTAACCTCGCAAGGCGTGGATCTCTAGATTCCTCGCCATAATAGTCGTTTAATCCTGTAGGAAGCCTAGGGTCAAGGCTCTGCCTACCGTAATAGTCTTGAAATCCTGTAGGAAGTTTAGGCATAAGGCTATCGTTATCGTAATAGTCTGTAGTAAGAGCTTGGATCGGAAGTTTAGGGCCAAGACTATCGTTACCGTAATAGTCTGGGGCTGGCAAATTACCAAAGCTCATCGGAGCGCCGCCAGTTCCGTCATCATAATAGCTAAAACCCGGCAGTCTCGGAGCACCACCAGTTTCAGTATAATAACTCCTTGCTTTGTCAGTAAGGTCCATCGGAGCGCCGCCAGTTTCAGTATAATAACTTGTACCTGGTAGTCTAAGGTCCATTGGAGAACCACCAGTTCCATCATCGTAGTAGCTTGTACCTGGCAGTCTCGGAGCACCACCTACTTCAGTATAATAACTCTTTGCTTTGTCAGTAAGGTCGATTGGAGCGCCGCCAGTTCCTTGATCGTAGTAGCTTGATCCCGAAAAAGGACTTTTCCAATCTTCATTTGGACCTTTACTAACATAAGGATTGCCTTGCCCAGCAAAATTAGTCAAACCACCCCAGTTCATATTAGCGGTTTGATTTTCCCAAGGGTTAATAGACTGTATGCCCGCCATTTGTTCTTGCTGGTTATTGCCATCACCAAAGCCAGCAAGCCCCAAGCTACTCGCATCAAAGCCTTCTGGAAACGCCACCTGTCCACCACTGCGAAGCTGGGAAATAGTCTCGTTATCGGGCAACGACCCAAATCGACTTTCCCACTGACTAGAAATATCATCCTCAGTCATAGACAATGCAGCCAAGCCATCGCCGCCAGCAAAATCCCGAATCCCAAACATAGACATTTTTAATATTCCTTGTTTAACTGCTATGCTTCAACAGGCCTGATGCGTTTTCCTGTTGTTGTTCTGTAGCAGATGGAGAGCCACCGCGAGATATTAACGGATTGGCAATAGCGGCTGGCGGTTGATAACCAGCACCAAGAGCGGGAGTCCCAGCACCCATCAAAGCCGGAGACAAAGCACTGGGGTTTGTTGGGCCTACCCTATTAAGCCTTTCATAAGGATTAGAGGGCTTAAATGATCCCGGCTGTATACGCGGTGCTTTTTGCTGTTCCCTATTCCGCAATGCCGCAAACAAATCTTGGCGCAGTGGCAAGTCCATATTCGCTTGCTTGGCTTGCATGTTATACTGGCCTGTAGCAATCTGCATCATGCGCTTAAGTGCCTCTTCTTGTGCTTGGTTAGATCCTTTATTAGCGCCCCAACTCATAAGGCCGGGAAGAAGGGACATCCCTAATTGCACCCAAGGATTTCCACCACCGCTTTCTCCGGCCTCGCCAAGTATCTTTTTTATAATATCTTCCATTATATCACCTCTTCTAATTCTTGCAATTCCCTGCCTTGCGCTATTAAGATATTGCGTCTTTCATGTAACTGCTTTAAATCATTAGAGCAACTAAATATTGCTGCTTTCATAGCCTTAAGCTGTCTTATGTGATTCTCTTTTAGCTGCTCAATACTGCTATTGATAGTTGAATCATCAATAGACTCGTCTTGAATAAGGCCGATCTTATAATGATCTAACTGAGCTTCGCTAAGAGCAATCATCTGAAGACCTTTTTGGTAGTTACTAATCTCAGACTGAAGCCTAGAAAAAAGCTTCTGCAACCGCTCAAAGTCACGAAGGTCTATTTCATGAACTTTCTCTTCAAGAGTAACATCTTTTGCCATCACAGGTTCCTTTGATAAACAACGCGAGATCGCATCATATTGTTTCTTTCTTCAGAAGAAGAGATTGAAACATTGCATAAAACATGACTCTCTCTAGATGTTCCAGATTTAACCACTCTAAGCAAAAGCCACCCTGCATCCGAAGTATCCGTTGAATTAAGCCTAACCGTATACCACCCATTCCCGATTTCTGCCCATGTGCCGTCTGAAGCACTGGCAAAAGAGCCGCCATTTTTACTTAACTGAATAGTAGGAGAAGAGACACCTGTTTCAAGCGTTTCTCCGTCTGTATCGTCAACCAGCCTAATTGGAACTTTTTGATTTGAAGTTCCATTAGAAAGGTTAATCCCACTATGAGTTATCGCCTTCGCCATCTTCTTTGCCTTCTGCTTCGATCAACTCAGAACACAATGCAATAGCTCCCTTAAACTGTTCTATAGAAGCTGCGATTTCTCTTACATTGGCTTCTGCTATTTGCAATTGACGCGATTGCGTTTCCAAACCAGACTTTAACTCTTCCATTCGGGATTGAGGGTCCATAGTTTCTCCTACGATAAGTGATTAGTGAAAAACTGTCGCACGGCATTTATTGCCGCCGACATACCTGCTACTACATATGGGATAACATCGGGCGCGGTAAAGGCTTGTGGCATATAACCCATATCGCCAATAACACTATAGGCAATTGCGCCTACTCCACCAACAGCAGCACCTTTGCCCGTCTTGGCAATCTCTGTTTTACCAATTCCAATTTTAACATGCTTTAATAATAGATCTTTCATAATAACCTCAGTGTTGTAGTGGACGCATTGCAAAAGCAAGGATCGAACCGATCATCACCTGCAATACCCCGATTGTTGCTTCGTGTTGAAATACAGGTTCCCAGCGGCCCCAGCCGCCCATAACTTCTACGACTTGGTAACTAATGATCAGCGTTGTTGCAGCCGTAGTCGCGTAAGCTGCTGCTGATTTCTCTTTACTCTTAGCGTGTTCTTTTTTCGTTAGTGTGATTAGCTGACTCTTCGCCTTGCGTAAGTCTGCCTTGGTCCCACGCACCTCCACTGACCGCGCTCGTAAAGTGGCATCCACTGCATGGCGCATCCTCTTGCATTCTTCAAGCTGGGTCCACAGCTGGGTATATGCTTTCTTCGTATCGCCAAAGCTCCACCCCGTAGGATCTTTCGGCAGATTGTTCCAATTAATTCTGTTCATTTCGATTACTACGCAGAGTTGCTATCATAACCACTCCTATCCCAAGCAATGCGATAATTGAAAACAACACAATAAAGCCGATCTCGCAGTGACTCACGCAGATTCCAGTGCAGTGATCTTGGCTTCTGCCGCTTCAAGGCGGGTCGTTACTTCCTGTAGTGCTTTTACTAAGATTGGCACAAATGCGTTTTTATAACTCTTCCGCATCGTCGGTTCGTGATCCTTCGCCTCGACTTTGACATCACCAATCGCCTTGCCTTCGGGTATATCGTCATCAGCAGTGTACAACTCTTCTTTGATGCTATTGTCGGTGGCGATGTCATGCTCCGAAATTAGAGCGGGGAATACAGTTTCCAATTCTTGCGCGATGAACCCAATCTTTTTTTCGCCGACTTTGGCAGGATGATATTCGGGTGTCCACTCATAGTTGCGCACCCTCAATCGCATTAGATCGGCGAGTTTGTCAGACGCATCAACGATATTAGTTTTCAGCCGCTCATCAGATGTCAACGTCCCCGCATCCGCTGTTTGGACATCGCCATCTGAGAAAACTTTCATTCGGTTCGCACTACTGTCGTCACACTTGAGGAACCACCGATCATTATTGTCGGGTGCCACATTGCGATAGGTCAGCGCAAGAACATCGCCACTGGCACTTTCGTTCGTGATTTCAGCGATACGATCAGCAACATTCTCATACACATCGAGTCGATATGTTGGATCGCCATCACCGATAGAGACATCGCCCGTACCAGAAATTATCATCGCATCAACTGGAGTCCCTGTCGTACGAGTACGGAACCGCAGGGAGTAATTTGCATGATCACCACGTTGATCTATATATGCATTACCCACTGAAACATCGCTCCATAGATCAAGTCCGTGATCATCGCTGTAGCCTTTGAGCTGTAAGACGGCATCGGATGTACCGCCGCCGCCAACTTTTAAGATTTTGGGGTTGTTTGACCCTGTTGGTGCCGCCGAATCGGGATCGTCATTACCAATGCCGACATCGCCAGAACTGTCGATCCGCATCGACTCGCTAAAAGAATCACCAGCATTGGTGTGAAAAACCAAATCGCCTTTGAGCGTGCCTGCTTGAGTAACTTTACCTTCAATAGCGGCCATAGAATGTGTGCTGCCGATTGCGGAAGAGGCTGTCGCATTAAACGCAATACCTGCGGTGTCGTTTGCAGTTTCAGTGTCAGCAGAAACAACGATCATTCTATTTGTGTTTGAGCTTGTAAACTCCGCGATTGCTCTTGTCGAACCCGAATTAAGTAATGTAGTGCCGAGAACATTTAACTGATCCGCACTCTCATCCCACTCCATATATTTGCCACTGGTCGCGCCAAAAAACTTGACATCGTGGCCTGTATCGTCTACGCCAACAGTCATGGTGCCAATGCACGTTAGCGCAGACCCCGTAAACGTCAGGTTGCTCTCTGCGCTCAAGGCAGAGGTGCCGTTGCCTGTCAAAATATTACTGGTCGCTACCGTAGCCAGCCCCGTGCCGCCATCAATTATGCCAAGGGTATCACCCGCTACGAACTCGCCAATGCCAGTGCTGTCACCGCCGCCTGTTCCAGATGCGGAATCGGGCAGGACTTTGAGAGGTTTTCTATCTGCCATTATTTAATCCTTTTCATTATTGATCTCGCAGTGACTCACGCAGATTCCAGTGCAGTGATTTTGGCCGACAACTGTTGCACGGCTTTGACCAACGGCCCGATCAGAGAATCTTTGCCGATAGCCAAAGAGTTCGGGTACCCCTCTATTTTGACATCGCCTTTTTTGATCGCCTCAGTTTTGACATCGCCCACGCTTTTGCCTTCTGGCAGATCATCACCCTCTTCGTACAATACCGCCGCAACATCTTCAGCGTAAAGCACGTCGGCCATATCCTCCCCTTGATGAACTGCGGACGGATACGCTGTCAGCATCTGTTGCGCGGTAAACCCAGCACTGACCCGATGACCCGATTTTTTGCGCGTGAAATCTTTTACCTCGATTGCATTAATCGTTGCGAGTCCATCCACTGTTGTATCGACAATATTCTCTTTGCCTCGTTCATCCGAAAAATCAGTTAACTGAAAAGTCCCACTGTCTTGAACCAGCATACCAACATTCCCGCCGTCCCCGTCTTGGGCGAGAAAATACACCGTCTCGCCACTGCCATCGTCAGCACCAGCCTGAACTTTGATGCCTTGGCGAGAGTCCACATTTCCGTCATTGATAAAGTGGGCCACATAATTAGTTGGCGCATTAGTACTTACGGTGAGTTTGATACCGCTCGTCGGTGTGGCAGTGCCGATGCCAACATTGGCGCCTCGCGGCTGTATAACCAAATCTGATACTGTGCCGTTTTCTTGTTGGGACTGCATCCAGTTTCGCCACGGAGAACTTGTATACGACCCCAACGCGATTCCACTGTCACTGGCGGCTCCGGTAAAATACGCGACCCCCGCTGCACCATCTGCCGACGATGGAGTCGCGGCTGTTCCGATAACTCTGAGCAATCCAGTACTGTCGATCCGCATACGCTCGGTGCTGGCCGTCAGAAAATTCATGTAATCTGACCCTTGGTAGTAGCCGATCTGCCCAGAATAAGCATCAGTTCCACTACCGTGGCCCCACGTAATCCGCGCCACTCCATCGTCATCCGTGAGCAAACTCATCCCAACGCTCGTATTGCCCTCCAGTATCAACTCGTCATTGCTGGCATTGACCGTTGCATCTGGATCGGCATCCGCAGTGCATATATGCAGACCAACGCCTTGACTCGCATCTGAAATCGCGGTGCCAAGACCCATAGTTCCAGACACCTTGAGCTTATCGGCGCTCTGATCCCACTCCAAGTATTTGCCACTCGTATCGCCAAAAATCTTGACATCGTGACCCGTGCCATCGACGCCCACCAATACCGATCCCGTGCCATTAGGCGTTATCTGTATATTGCCATTACTGGCCGAAACAATCGACTGCCCATTAACGTCGAGGTTGCCGCCAAGCTGGGGCGAGGTGTCGGTTACAAGGCTCTCGCCAATAGCAGCAGAGGTTAGGGCAATCGCATCGCTTCCACCGTTTGAGTTAGTAAACGGCAGCGATGCGCCAGAGGCGGCTACTGTAACTTTAGTCGCGTTGTTGCCACTGTCATCTGTAGCAGTAACACCCGCGCCAACAAAGTTAAGATTAGCTCTGGCCGTTAGGCCCGATCCCTCTTCTTGGATTGTGTGTCCAGATGATGCAGCATTTTCCCATGCCGGGGCAGCACCCGCCCCCCCGCTAGTCAGAACCTGACCATCTGATCCATAGTTAGCTCCGCCAATACCTATCTCGCCTTGGCTTGTAATCCTAAGCTTTTCAGTCGCTGTTTCTGAATGTCCAGTTGAGAATACTATATCAGTCGCATTAGAACTGGAGGTAAAAGTAGATTGGGCTATAGCCTTAATAGAAGCCGATACCGATATAGCATCAGCGCCAACCTCAAGAGGTGCTTGAAACTCTATCTTACCAATAACATCATTGGCATTAATATCATTAAGGGATGTGGCCAGTAGTAACTTGCCAGTACTGGTAGTAGCGTCTGCGGAAGCACCAACAATCCTAAGCTGATCTGCGCTTTCATCCCACTCCATGTAAGCGCCAGCAGATGCTCCAAAAAACTTTACATCTTTACCAGTGTCATCTGCACCAACAGTAACTGTGCCAGTAAAAGTCTTATCGCCAGTGAATGTCTGGGTTGTTGACAGGTGTGCGGTATCAGCGTCAAGGTAAGCTGAGGCTACTGCGGTGCCTTGCCACGTCCCACTTCCAATAGTCCCTACGGTTGCAATGTTGGACCCACCAACACTATGAGATGAAAAGTAAGTGCTAACCGTGTCCACGTTAGTCATACGCATTGTGCCAGCGTCGTTAATTAGTATTCCATCACCAGACGCTACAGCAGTAGTTCCTCTGGCTGTTCCACCGTCTATTAGGTTAATTTCAGCCGCAGTGGAGGACACCGCTGTCGAACCCAAGGTGAGTTGTCCTTCTGGAACAACTAGCCCAGCCGCCCCACTAAGGATCAAATCATCTGCGGAAGTGTCCCACGTTGCATTGGCTGAAGCTGTATTGCCGTAAAAAATTACATCGTATCCCGCATCATCCGCACCAACTGTAACCGTGCTATTAAACTGAGATGCCGCACCAAAGGTTTTTGCACCAGTGAAGGATTGTGTTCCATTAAGGTGTGCGGTCTGATCATCTAGATAAGCAGAGGCAACCTTTGTTCCCTGCCAAGTACCAGTGCCAATAGTTCCTACCGTAGTGACATTGGCAAGTGTAGTAAGGTTAGTATTGGTACCTGCTAAGGTGACTGCTCCGGTGTCTGCCATTGTAGCATCACCAGACATAACATTGTCGATCCACCGCGATGTGCCCGTATCATACAGCAGCATCGAAGCGTCTGCGGCAGAAGTAATATTTGTGTCGGTTAGCTCTGAAAGGGTGTCCGCTCCTGCAACTTGAGAATCAACATAGGCTTTAATTGATTGCTGAGTGGCCAATGAGGTCGCACTATCGGAAGACATGTTGTCTTCGTCTTTTACATTTGCAACCGCAGTAGACCCGCCAATATTCAAGGTTCCACCTATAGCCGTATTCCCCGACAAGTCCACGGCACCATTTACATCTAATGTCGTTGTAGTAATATCGACTTCAGTAGCGGCAACTATCCCCAATGTGCCATCCGACACAGAGTAAATATACTCTCCGCCCATGTCCCTAAACCCAAGCTTCATTCCCGCATTTAGAAATATGCCATCATCTGGATCGTGTGTCAGAGTCACGTCTTGGTCTTCACCAAAAGCCAATACAGATGCATCTCCAAGATACAAGTCTGACCACGTAAGGGCAGTTGTTCCCAGTGAATCCGTATTCGTAGTATCACTGACAATGTTGGACCCAGAGACAAATGCGGTTGCAGTAAACTTGTATAGGTCTGATCCGCCAACCTCTATATCAATCTGATCATCCGTAGGAGCGGATATAGTAGTATCCGCATCAGCATCAAGTACCAATGAGTCTGCGATACCATTAAGGTCTACAACAGCAGATCCAGATAATGCAATAGTAGAAGAAAAGTTCTTTGCCCCAGTTACCGTCTGAGACTGATTAAGAACCATAATGCCATCAGAAGAACTATAGTCTACATTAGCAGAGTCTATGTTATTCGACTCTAAAAAGGTTAGTATGTTATTGATGTGATCACGAATTGGTTCAGCCTTAAGAGCATCTCCGGGATCGGGAAGTGCATCACTGGGTCTAGTTACTGTAGCCATAATTACTCCATTAGCTCGTATTCAACTTGATAACCTACAATCTTTGCTGGCTGGGTACCCGTCCAACGAGGAGAGATTGTTTCAGCTATTCTATTTACAAAATATATGTCTTCAACAGCATTGCCGCCCATGTACTTTATGCCCTCGTTCCAGAATGTAGTATTATCATTCCAGCTTCCAAATAAGTTATCAAACTTTATTGTAGTAGAACGAGAAGATTGAGCGCCCCTATCTAAAAATAGAGTTAGACCAGAAGACGTATTGCCAGACTTCCACTCATAGAATGTTCTAAACCTTACAATGTGCTTAGCCCTTCCCGGTTGGCCAAGGTCGTTGTCTTGCATAGTAATTTCCCAGTTAAATGCAGACCCATCATCAGTACTTTGCCCAGAGTCATTCCCCTTGTAGACATACCCATCAGTTGCCCCAATTAAGTCGTAGTCAACGTCCGATAAATTCGCTTCCGTTGCAAATCCTATATTTTTTGCTGGATAGTCAAACCATGTATCACCAGTCTGATAATCCCATACAAGAATTATGTTATGGCCAGTTCCAGAAGAGCTTAGAAGTGTTCTAACTTGATGATCTTTTTCCCGCACCCAACTAACGGCATTCGCCAATCTACTTTGAACCAGTGATCTCCACTCATTCTGCAAGTTTGCAGTCACTACCTCAAATGAAAGGTCTGGCCTTATGACAATAGCGCCTTCCTTTGCTACGCAAAAAACAAACTCTGGTCGAGCTATAAGAGAGTTTTTAGCTAGCGGTGAAAATCCTCGCTGAACTCTTTGCTCGTCAAGTCTAAACTCTAAAAACCCAAGATCGCCATCTATCTTACCCGGATATACGCCATCTTCCTTAAAAACAAGAAGGCTTGTGTAGTTATCCACCATCCCAACAATCGCTGGTCCTCCTTGGTAGACCTCAAACCTATTTCGGTCTGGCCACTTAGTTGGGTCTATTGAGTAGTCGTTTGTGTTAACTCCACACCACCTAAGCCTTGTGGGATACCACACCCCTCCCTCTTTTACATTGGCAGCAACCATAATACCTTGATGGGCTGCAATGTCTTTTGCTCCTTGAAGAGTTACACCACTTGCGTCATAAGAAATAACTGCGGCATTATTGGGAGAGGAATCAAAATCATTATCCTTATACCATATAGGATTAACCCCGTCCGTAGCATATAAAGCATCTTTCAGTAAAACGTATCTATAAAAACTATCTGCGCTTGCACCAGAAGGAGAAACAGAACCAGTAATGTCATTTCGGGTAGTGCCATCATCATCGTAAATCTTAGTCGCAGTATTAATGATGACATTCTTCCCCGTAGAAAACGGAGCCTGTACGATCCCAGTAACTGCCGTAGGAGTTGCCGCGCTATTATACTTAGACCACCCATCTCTAGTTTCTGCAATTGCTTGCTCTGAAATATTAATATTTGAAAGCTTTTTAGTACTCTCAGGCGAAGCCAATTCATGAGGATACGACCAATTTGAAGTCTGACCCCGGACCCTAAACATTGGAGAAGTGATAACTCCGGGGGTGACTGGATTTGTAATTGTATCTTTTTGCATTACACGTAATCTACGCCTTTAACCTGTGGTCGCCTTGGGTATTCAGATCCCACATCTAAATCTGCAAATGTCCGGATGCGCCCCGGATGATCCCCTTGAGCGTTTAAGGCTTCCTTTAGACCTTCCTCATAGTCCCTCCGTAAACGATCAGCTTGATTGCCTTTGCCTACATTGGGAAGAACATCTGCCCCTGCGCCCCATACAATGATGTTGTGGAAGTCTTCGTCAATGTCTGGCCAGTCCTCGTCATTGACCAAGTCTGGCTTTCGCATTTCAGATCTAACGGTATAAGTCATAGCTCCATCCGGTATAGGATAGAACTCTACCCAAAGATGACTTGGACTCTTAAAGGTGGGAGGAACTATTGCCATAGTATTGTCACTAGCATCTTTAATAGTAATAGTTCCAGAAACAGTGACGCCAGCAATAGAATGAACAACAATTCTTTCAATGCCATTCGCATCAAAAGAAGTGCTACCAGTAGAAGTTACCAGTCCATTAAGGGTTATCGTTTCGGACGTTAAATGTCCAGAAACAAAACCAGTAACAGTTACATATCTATTGTTTGCATCTGCTGTATTTGAAGACACAACATTAAAAACAGATGCAGAAGCATTTTGTGAGGCAGTTCCAAAAGTTCCTAATACATATGCCCTAGTAGGATCGCCAGTAGTAGTATTACCTGCATACAACTCATCATACTCGCGCCACGATATATCGTAAATTACCCTATTGTTTGTGGCGTCCTCTACATTAAGTATTCTCTTAACATATAAGGGCATGCCGTACTTTGACGTATCTGCAACAGTAGTTAAGCTAAACTCTCTAAGAGAAGTTTCTTGTCTCGTCTTTTGAAGAATGCGTCGATATGTTCTATTGATCGACGCTTTAACCATGTCCTCAAAGTCATCCCCGGTTCCGTGGCTACTAAGATCAAGAACTTCATCTATCAAATCACGGAACGTACCAGCCATTTATTTTCCCTTAGAATTCTTTTTTACTGCGTTCATAAGTTCATTTTCACTGGGGTTAACATTGCCCTGCTCTGCAAGTTGCCCAGATGCGCCTTGAAACGCTTTTGTTAAAGTCTCAATTAATGTAGACTCCGAATCCTGCCTACGCTGGTCAACGCTTTTCATAAGCAACTCTCGCTGCTCTGGTCCATCAGTTTTTGTGAGCTTCTTAACTCGAAAGTCAAATGCTATAAAGCGAGGAAGATTCTGACCAGTAGTCTCTTCTCTCAGTGCTGCCTGAGAATCGGAAAGCTCTTCTCCTAATGAGGATATGGCAACCTCTCCCCGTGGTATTCCTTCAAAGTCAATAATGACTCCATCATCTTCTCGCAGTCCAAGCTTATCACCAAGTGATTGGTCAGACGTTACTTGGATGTGCCAAGTTCCTTGGTGCTGCGTGTCAGAGACCATTGGATTTTGAGACTCATACTTTGTAAATACAATAGTATCTCTTTGGGCCTTAGTAAGAGAAACTTCGCCAAGGTCGTTAGAGTCAATCTTAGAAGGTACATCGATTAAAGCATTAGACATTATTCATCTCCCGGTTGTGGGTTATATAGTATATCCAGTAAGATTTACTTGGCAGTCAGATGAAGACGAGGCAATAGTCCCAACTGCAACTGCCCCCGGAGTAGCTGGGATACAAGGGATGTTGAAGGAAAAAGAAAATCCCTCCGCCGAAACATCAATCTTACTTTCCCAAACTACTGTAGTGCCATCTTTAATAGTAATGATACTATCCGAATCAGTGTGACCCGATACGGAAGTTACAAAATGCTGCCGATCAGAAATAGCGGCCTTAGTAGCTACTGCACCAGAGTCTGTCCCTGCCGTAGTCTCTGACCATACTTGTTGTCCAAGATACATACTACGCTTCCTTTTTTAAGCGAGGTGTATGGGGCAACCGGGAACAAAATCCCCATACACCCCTATCCCGCATACGTCTACGGGAATATCTGTTATTTCGTCAACTCAATCATCCGCATCCCATTCATCGTGGGAAGGGATATTCCGGTTTTTTTATTGTCAAAGTACGCCTTAATGTCCGGATACCCACTATCGTCGGCGTTATCAACAACGATGATACACTTGTCCGCCATGTTGTTCTCTACAAACTTAATATCTTTAATCATACCCGCTAGGGTGTGATCTCCATCTATGAAAGCAAAGTCTATATTGTCAATTTCCAGTGTAGGGAATACATCTGGTGTTTTTCCTACTATCTGTGTGACAATCTCTTTCTCTTCTTCAGACAGTGCTCCATTATTCATCAATCCATAATCCACCGGATCTACCGTAACTAAGCGGCCAGACCCGTTTTTAACCAAAGCCGAAGCTATCGCAGAGGTGCTTCTTCCTTTGTGTGTCCCTGTTTCCAGTACGTTTTCTGGTCGTATTGATCGGACAATCCCATATAGTAGATCTGCCGCTCCTTCATCTATTCCCCAGTAGTCCATTCTAACCCCTAAAGATTGTGGAAATATTGGATTAATTTCCCACTTCTTTGACTTGCCGGGAGGTTGTGCATATCCCCTAACTGCTACGTATGCAATCTCGTCGTGGTGCAAACCATTGGGACCACTGTAAAGACTTACATCGAATGAAACATTTGTTTCTGCGATAGATGGGTCAACGCTTCCAGATGTCTCTTCTTTTAGATTAAGATATGACTGACTCTCAATATAGGACTCGTCTATAGCCATTTAGTTTTTCCCGGTGTTACCTTATCTATAAACAAAAGAATCTTAGCAAACTTAGACTCAGGATCTATAAACCATACTCCCGTTTCTTTCCATACCTTAATAGCCTCAAACCAGTGCAGTGGTCCCGAGTGGGTCCACCGATTGGCTCCGCACTCCGGGCAACTCGTCTTCTGCGGATTTATCGTTGTGTCCAAACCTTTCCTGCATGCGTAGCACCGGTATATTATTATGGACGTTGAGGTGGTTTTCATTATTATCCTCCGGTTGTGCTTCTATCCATTTCTCCATTTGCTCTACGTGGCCCGGACCAACTACAGGACTAAACCCTACATGTGATGCAAATACATCAGTATCACACCAGATTTTAACGCCCTTAAGTTTTAACCTAAGGCATAAAAACATATCCTCCGTGCCGACCTTGGGCATTACCACATACGGATAACCCTTATCATTCTCAGATCGCATAGATTCGTCTGCTGTTAGCTTTGGTCCATCAAGGACAGGAGGACCAGTAAAGTCTGTAAGGGTCGAGGTCTTCATCAGCATGCAATGCGTACCTCCCCCATCACACTCTTTAAGTCCTTGAAGCATGTCCTTGACCTTCCAATTGCGATATGTTCCTTGGTCCTCAAAGTCTCCAGTTGTTGAAGAAAGAATCCCGATCTCATGTGGAGCGCGGCGCATTGGATATGGAGCAATTACAACCTCTTTATCGTGCTTAAGAAGTTTCGGAAGCATAGATGGGCCAATAATGGCATCATCATCCAACCATAGAATGTGAGTATACCCGTTATCGACGGCAAAGGTACAAGCTTCTGTACGTGCAAAGTGAACAAATGTTCTCCCTACTACCATCCATTTAAAGTCTACTCCCCACTCTGTCCATCGTCGCACACAGTCCATGTGGCTCCCGTATACCTCTGCTGAAAAAGTATTGGTATAGTTTGGGGTGGCCACAAGGACTTTGTACTTGGAGAGATCTACATCTACTCCATGTTCTACTGTATTAGACATTCCCGGTTTCTCCTGTCTAAAGGTTTATAGACACTTAATAAATACAGTGCTATTCGTTGCATTGGGGCCATTCTCTAGCGTCCAGCCCATAAACGCATCTGCGTATGCCGCAGTCGTCGTGGTGGTCTGAACAGCGGCACCAACGATACCAGTGTTTTGTGCAACAACTGCCGTGCTTGCCACAATCGAAGCACCAGCACGAACATTCGCGGGACCGTAAACCTGCACCCGGCCCACTTCACCCGTAGCAATCGTCGTTTCAACAACACCAGCAATGGCGGCACCAAGGCCCAAAGTGGCACTAATAGCGGCATCTACCAGTTCCACTAAGCGACCTTGATCAGCGTCAGTAGTCGTGGCAGAAAATTCCGTTATATAGCTTGGCTCAAGAGCCGCGCCTTGATTATTCTGAACTGAAATGAAAACTTTCTCCTGCTCAGTCCGGTGTACTTGTGTAAACTGCATTGTCTTTCTCCCTACATTATAAAGGATGCGGTCCAAGCGTACGTATCCGGTGCGCCAGCCGATCCTTGAGCATAAATAGACCCATTGTCTGCGGTACTAAAATCACTTGCATTGGTATGGACACGAGGGACAGCACCATCATCGTCATCCTCGTTCCTATCAATGCTAAATGACACTATGTACCCATTGGGGAAAATATCAGACTGCGTGGCATTCGTATCAATCTCAACGGTGCCAGACACAGTAAAGGCATTCCCCGAACTACGAAGGGTCGTACTGTCTATTGTAAAATCTCCAACTGCCATTTGAATTTCTCCCTAGTCTAGGTAATACCCGAAAGCTTACCAAGCTTACGACGATTGTCGGTGGCCAAGTTGCCTTGGAAGAAGATCTGAGTAACCAAAGCATCTTGGTTAATCGGCTTCTGAAAGCCGCCTTCAGCCATCGAAAAGTTTGCATCGTTATGCACAAACATCGTAATGTGATTGGAGTTCAAAAGATACAGCATGCCAGAGGTGCAATAATCGTCCCAGACAACATCAGCGCCCTTAAACTTAAGAACATCGATGCCAGCATCAGCACCACCAGAAGGATTCGGCTGATAACGCACCTGTGGATACATAAGAGCCTCAAAGGACTCATGAACCGACTGGGTCGTTACGACAAAATCGGGAGAGCTAGAAGCTCCGCCCTTACCACCCTTACAGTCATTCCATGCGGTACGAAGCTTCGGCAAAAGATTTACCGCCGCCGCACCAACAGAAGTTTGAACTTGATTGCGCCAAGCGGTGTTACCCGTAGCGACAGACCCATAGGAAACCGTACCGGGGCTGGTTTCAATCATAGCTTCAAGACCCGTCATCTGCTTGGAGCCAGTGCCCGTACCATCAGAGTACGCGCCCGTAGCTACAATGTCAGTCAGTGAAGCTGCTGCTTGCGTGATTTTTTCCTGCTGCAAGTTCGTAATGCGCGACTTGCCCTTGTTGGCACGAAGCTCACGACCATTAACCGATACACTGGTCGAACCCTGCTTGTAAGTGAAGAACGCAGAAGTCATACCCGCCTGAGCGGTGACATCCAAGTTCTCGTAATCCGAATACCACTTAGCCGTAGTATTCTTTGCATCCATGATGCCGATACGCATGCGCTCGCCACCATCTACCGTTTTGACTCGGCCACCACCGCGCAACCACTGTAACAAAACATCATTTTCAAAGATGTTGTCGTGCAAAGCACCCGAATCCAAAACCCTCTTAAGTGTCGTGGTCAAGAGGGGACCATATGTCAACGACAGGCTAGTTTCATTAGCCATGACTTATACTCCTCATTCCTATATTTGTTTCGCAGAAAGCAATGTTGCACGAGCAACAACGTCCTCCAAGCGATCTCCTGCACTATAGATGCTAGGAGTTGTTCGCGCTGAGCTATTGGAGCGAGCTTGCCCCGAAGCGCGTCTTGCTGCGTCCCTCCTTTCGGCAGGGCGAGATACATTTGCACCTCGACCACCCTCATAAGGAGCAGATTCAGCGGGTACTTGAGCACCTGTTTGACGCGCAGCCTCCACAATCTGATCATGATTTGCCAAGATAAATAAGTCTTTAAGAGTCATTCCCCTATTTGGATCCATAACTCTTTCGTACTCATCGTCAAGCAATGGCTTAACTACTTCATTCGGAACAAAATCGCCGTCCTCATCGCGAGTTCCAAAGCTCTCTCCATAAACTTCGATTCCGTTATCAATAGAACCCTTAATGAATTCTGCTTGATCTTCTTGAGCCGCTTCCTGCTCAACGTCATCTCTTTTTATGTACCCTGCCCTTTGAGCCATTTTTTCAAATAACTCCCACTGCTCAGGGCGAACTGTGGAAAGCATCGGGTCTTCCGGATTAGCTTGCTCTTCAGCAGCTTGCTCTGGATGATCCCCATTCTTATAGCGATCTAATTCTTGCTGAATTTCCCGGACATCCAATAGGGTTGTCCGAAGTTCATCCTGCAAATCTTTTGCTTCGTTAACTCTTCGCGATCCATCGCGTTGCATTTCACGTGCTACGGCAGCATGCTCTGGACCTAAATTGGTTTCAATGTCGCGGATTAATGTATCAAAACCCGGTCGATTCCCTTGAGCCGATTCCCCTTGGGGGGGCGCTTCTCTTTGGGGCGTTTCGCGGTTTTGCAAAGCGGGATTGGATTCCGCATACTCCCTTCTCGCTTCATCTCCGACAATGGCCTCAATCTCCTGTCGATTCTCTAGCTCATCCATCTCCCTCAATTCCTCAAGAGGATCTAGCTCAGCTATGTTTTCATCGATGGACGGATCGTCCTGTTGGTCAGAAAAAGGAACAGCTTCAGACATTAGGTATTCTCCGGTTAGAGATCTTTCGTTTTAGGAGTTTGCCACTCTCCTTTTTTGTTTTCTACCTGCATGTTCATATTCGCATCAGTCTTAATACGTGGCGCATAATCTACCCCCCTTGGCGGGGAGGGTTTTATATGATGCTTTGCATGTTTGTCAAAATTACGAGCACCACGAACAGAGTCACCAGCTTCGATGACTCCTTGAGCTTTCATAACTTGCCTCTTATGCCGATACCCTTTTATATCACAACCAAGGGCTTCGTCGTAGTAAGAGTCCAATATCTGCACTCCAAGTGCAGCGCCCATTGGAAATTCGTACTTAGCCTCGGAGCCACACTCAGCACACACTGCTGAATGCTGTCGCTCTTCATATGATTTTTCTAATGTTTGCCTAGAGTTGCACCCTACAGAAGAGCAAGCATAATCATATCTTGGCATTAGTATTTCTTTTTAGGAGACTTCTTTTTGGTGTTTATCATCACTCGACCAGTTCGCTTAGATTCCTTCTTGGCGGCTGCAACTCCCTTGGAATCATAAGAATAAGTCTTCTTCCCAACTTTAGGCATCGTCTTTCTCCTTATCCCCTGAGTCTTTATCGTCTTCGGATTCTGAAGGACTGTCTTTTTTATGTAACTCACCTAATTCTTTTGTGAGCTTTTCGATGCGAGCCTTGCGCCTAAGATTATGCCTTTTTCGTATAAGCTCTGGCATTTCCTTATCGTCATCTTCCATGTTCATAATCTTGCGCTCAAGTATTTCAAGCTCAACATCAATATCAGTATCCGATCCGGGCTTAACCATCTCTTCTACTGAACTACTAATAAATGGCATCATTATCGCAATCTCCCCGTAAGCTTGGGCCTACGCCCTATTGCTTTCTTAGGCTCCCAGTTCCAATCATTTGGACGACCCGCCGCCATCCAAGCTTCTAACTCTTGCTGCTCTTCACGGCTTCGCTTGCGAGGATCAAGAGAATACTTGGCGGCGGGAGTATCCGCGCCCTTGTCCACAAAGTCTCGGATCTTGCCAAGTATGCCCTTAGCTTTGCCTCCCAAACCCGGACCCTCTTTTTCAACTGCCCTCGACTGCTGATAGCTGCTTCCAGAGTCGTTTTGAGTCATCTGCGCTTCCATAGCTTGTTGGGCGGCAGTCCCTTGATTTTGGCTTGCTTCTGTCTGCGCCCTGCTAGCCATAGAATCCATCAAGGCTTGGCCGCGCATTTCTCGCTCATTTGGCATCTGCGGTCCCGGCTCAGGGGCGGCGGGAGGGGGAGCGGGGGTAGTAGGCCTATTCCAGTTGAAATTCCTCATGGGAGCCATTGCGTTTGTTATGTCTTCAGTACGCATTGCATTAGGATCTGGCTGAAAAGCCTTGGCAACCGCAGTAGGCAAATCCGCATTAGAAAAGGGTCGCGTTTCTCTTGGAGCCTCCTGTTCAGTGGCTGGAGATACGTATGCATCTCTCATCCTCTCGTTGTACCCCGCAGATGGCTCCTTCATCGTAATTTGACCTTGAGGAGGTGACTCTGGGGGAGGCTGCTTAAATATATTGCCGTGCTGTGCATCTCCAATTCCCGGACCCATTGAGCCTCTTAAAGGAACCGAAGGACGGCTAAACTCTGCTGGCAAGTTAGGATCTAATCCCGGCGTTGCTGCGGCACCCGCATCTGGAGGAGTTGGTTTTCCGGGATCAAACAATGCACGGGCAGCTTCATTAATAGCTTGGTCAGAATACCAAGGCGCTCTAGAGCCTTCTCCCTGTGGCTGAGTAGCATTGCCAACTGGAGTTGTCATATTAGTTCCGTCCCTCGTATCCCTTGGCTGCTCAATCTGACTTTGTAGTTGACGCTGAAAGTTTGCTCGCTCGTCATCGGATGCTAGTCGAGCACCAATGCCGCTCTTAGGATCTACGCCCCTAACCGTTTCACTTTCCATCGTAGGTTCTGGGGCAATCGTTTCACTTGCCATAGTGGGCGGCGGAGCAATTGTTTCGCTTGCTATAGTAGGTGGTGCTTCTATTTCTTCAGTAGCAATTTCCCTAACTATCTTTTTTAAATCAGCAGGTTTAAGGTCTTCAATAGCTGCCAGTGCTTCAACGTCTACATCTTCTTCTCCTGACGCAAGCTCGTTTTTCAGTTCCTCTAAATCAACTACTTCTTCTTTGCCCTCTGAAAGAGGTTCTGATGGGCGCTCCATTGCCTGTTTTACTTGATCTTCAAGGCCACCTTTTGTGCTAGAATCCTTAGACTTGGCTGGAATGACTTTAACATTTTTAGTGTTATACAAGCTGTAATATTTACCACTATTAGGATCAATCCATTGCTCACTTCTTTGCATTCCTTTAATGGTTGCGCTTTTTTCTCCACTTCGCTCTAACATCTGGCGACTTGCATCCATGCGCGCTCTTTCCTGCCCCATTGCACCACCGCCACTACTAACAATAAATCCTTCGGGGGGATTGTCTATCCAGTCTGGCTTACTTCCGCCAGCGGGGCGACCTCCGGTCACTCGTTCAACTGCGCCCCCAACGCCCCCTGCAACACCTTTTAAAAAGCTTCCAATTGCCATTATACTGTCTCTGAGTTAGCGCCCTCTTGAGAAGGCGAAGTTGCTGGTTCATTAAACGCCCTAGGAAGAGCAGCTTGGCCACCTTGACCAGCCTCTTCAACTCTTGCTGGCTCACCATCTACACTTGGTGCAGCCCTGCCTCCAGCTTGTGATAGTAGCTCACCAAGGTCTTCTCCCCCTGCTCCCGCCATGTCAGCACCAGTGGTGCCTTCTCTATTTGAGGGGGTCAAGAGTTCTTCAAGAGGGTTGCTTCCAG
>Ga0208299_1001001_pt1 | contig 22517 bp, 27 predicted proteins | sample 15_taG_FD_184089 | JGI IMG/M metagenome (GOLD analysis project Ga0208299, IMG submission 184089) | Marine viral communities from the Subarctic Pacific Ocean - 15_ETSP_OMZ_AT15312 metaG (SPAdes) (version 2) | ecosystem: Environmental > Aquatic > Marine > Oceanic | place: Pacific Ocean | collected...
AACAACCTGTTTGTAGGATCTACAAAGGATCTTCAGAAGATGATAGGGCGAATACTAAAAGATGACGAAGAGAATAACCAACGAGAACTACCTCGGAAATCCTAATCTCAAGTGTGTTGGGGTCGAGCAGGAATTTACTGAAGAGCAGGTCGAAGAGTACGTCAAGTGTTCCAACGATCCCCTGTATTTCATCAATAATTACGTCAAGATTGTGACACTTGACGAAGGTTTACAGCAATTCAAACCTTGGGATTTTCAAGAAGATCTACTTCGGACAATCCACGACAATCGATTTGTAATATGCAAATTCCCAAGACAGACAGGCAAATCAACCTGCGTGATCTCATACTTGCTGCATTATGTCCTATTCACCCCTGACGTTCGAGTAGGCATTCTAGCGAACAAGCAGGCAACGGCAAGGGAACTTCTACACCGACTCAAACTCGCATACGAAAACCTCCCGATGTGGCTCCAGCAGGGAGTCGAAGAGTGGAACAAGAGTACCATCGAACTCGAAAATGGATCGAAGATCATTGCATCTGCTACGTCATCTAGTGCAGTCCGTGGTGGATCATTCAATATGATTTTCCTTGATGAATTTGCCTATGTCCCGCACGGTGTCGCGGAGGAATTCTTCAGTTCGGTTTACCCTACTATCTCGTCAGGTCAAAGCACCAAAGTACTCATCGTGTCCACCCCCAAGGGACTCAATATGTTCTATAAGATGTGGGTGGACGCAGAGAAGGGACGAAATTCTTACGTTCCTGTTGAAGTGCATTGGAGTGCTGTTCCGGGTCGGGATGAAGTTTGGCGAGAAGAGACTATCAACAACACCAGCGAAGAACAATTTCAAGTAGAATTCGGTTGCGATTTTGTAGGCAGTGTCAATACTCTCATCTCTACAGCCAAACTTCACACACTACCATTCCAAACACCAATACAGAAGAGCGAAGAAGGACTCAAGGTCTATCAGGAACCCATCCCAAATCACGAATACATTATGTCGGTCGATGTCTCACGGGGCAAGGGGATTGATTATCATGCATTCTCGTTGATAGATATCTCACAAATACCGTATAAAGTGGTAGCCACATTCAGAAATAATACAATGGCTCCTATGCTTCTCCCCAACATCCTCGAACCAATCGCAAAGAAGTATAACGATGCTTACGTTGTAGTCGAGATCAATGATATTGGCGGACAAGTTGCAGACATTATGCATCAAGAAATGGAGTATGAGAATATGCTTCACACAACGATGGGTGGAGTCAAGGGGCAGACGATCTCTAGTGGTATGGGAGCAAAGAAGTCTCGTGTAGGCGTCCGTACTACCAAGGCTGTGAAACGAATAGGTTGCAGTGTCCTCAAGAGTATGATCGAGGAAGGCAAACTCATCCCCGAAGATTACGACATCATATCGGAACTAAACACCTTTGTTTCGTCTGGAACATCGTTTCAAGCAGAAAAGGGACACAATGACGATATGGTGATGACTCTGGTAGTCTTTGCATGGGTGACTTCACAGAAGTACTTCCAAGACCTCACGGACACCGACATCCGCACTGCTCTATACAAGGAACAGATGAAGGAAGTCGAAGAACAACTAATGCCATTTGGAATTATTGATGACGGACTCGGTGGGAACGAACCCGAGATAGATAATGAGGGTAATGTATGGCACAGTGCCAATGAAGACGAGTTTGGACTCCCGTGGTAAGCCCCTCGCAAGACTAAATACAAAGAGTTATAGAATAGCATCCTACAGGAGAACTCCATATGGCATTTCAGGTTAGCCCCGGTGTTGTCACCAAAGAAATCGATCTAACCCTCATCGTTCCCGCAGTGGCTACCACCATCGCCGGTTTTTCCGGTAGGTTTGAATGGGGTCCAGCAGATCAGATCGTGATCGTTGACAGCGAAAATCAACTTGTCCAACTATACGGCAAGCCAACACTTACAAACTACGTTGACTTCTTCACGGCAGCGAACTTCCTCGGATATGGTCGCACCCTAAAGGTCAACCGCTATGTCGAGACTACTGCTGCAAATGCAGATTCAGCCGGTACCGGCACTCTTATCAAGAACAGTGATGCCTATCAGGACGGAACGTACTCTCCAGAATGGATTGCCCGATATCCTGGCTCGAAGGGAGATTCTCTGAAGGTCGCATGGAACGACGGTGGTGGTGATAGCACTAATGGTGGTATCACTTGGAATTATCGCCTTGGTGTGTCAGACGTAGTTGGAATGAGCGCAGGATTTTCTGCTGGTATTCTTTCTAGTCAAGCACTCGGCGGCATGTCTCTTGCTGCTGGAGTAACCGTTTCGGCTGCTGGGGCATCTTGGGCATGGACTGGTGAAATTGATGTCTCCGCTGGAACTGTGGTAGATGTCACGACCATTTCGGGTAGCATTGCTTCTGGAGCAACAGGACCACTATACGCTTTTGCGGCGTACAGTGCTGTTAGCGGAGTCACCTTGGGAGATAACGTAGCATTGACAGGTGTCACAACTTCCGCGCAACACCACGCAGGAATTCAGCCTGTTGTGAGTTCAACGGATTACAACAATTGGGAACATGCGGATCAATTTGATCTCTCGATGCCCTTCACAACTCAGTGGTTTGAAGATACTACAGGAAGTACTGTTGGTCATGACGGTGTGAACATTCTCGTAATCGACCAAGATGGTGATTTCAGTGGAGTCAAGGGTACTGTCCTCGAACGATTCGAGGGTGTGTCCAAGGCAGCCAATGCAAAGAAGTTCAACGGCGAGTCCAACTACTACAAAGATATCATCAACAACTCATCCAAATATATTTATTGGGGTGCAGACCCCACAGTTAGTGGTGTAACCAATGCAGTCACTGGTGGTGCAGCGTGGAGTTCTACCGTTACGACAAGTAGCGGAAACTTTGCAGTTCATTACTCTGATGGTGCAACTTCTGGTTTCAACAAGTCACTTTCGGGTGGTTCTGGTGGTGTTTCTCTTACCAGAGATGCAATTCCGACTGCTGGAAGCACTCAGGGATATGCAATCTTCTCAGACCCAGAAACCGTAGATGTCAACCTACTTATTGCTGGTGCCAATGACGGAGCCACAACACTACCCGGAGGAATTGTAGATATCTGCGATGCTCGTAAGGACTGTGTTGTGTTCCTGTCACCAAACAAGAACGATGTGGTTGCAAACGAAAATCCGATAGAAAGCAGTACTTGCCTATCAAACGTACTTGCTTTCCGCAACGATCAACTCAACAAGGCAAGTTCATATGCCTTCATGGATTCTGGTTGGAAATATATGTATGATCGCTACAACGATGTCTATGTTTGGACACCATTGTGTGCCGATACCGCTGGTATTGCAGTACGATCAGACGAAGCAACCGAGACTTGGTTCTCACCAGCAGGTTTCAACCGTGGTCAGGTCCGAGGCGTCATCAAGTTGTCCTTCAACCCGACTCTCACCCAAAGAGATTCGCTATATAAGGATCAGGTCAACCCAGTCGTGGCATTCCCCGGCGAAGGTACATGCCTGTTCGGAGACAAGACATTGCAGTCGAAGCCAAGTGCATTCGACCGCATCAATGTCCGAAGACTCTTCATCGTGCTTGAGAAGGCAATCGCAACTGCATCGAAGTTCCAACTCTTCGAGCAGAACGATGCATTCACTCGCGCCCAGTTCAAGAACCTTATCGAACCATTCCTCCGCGACGTACAGTCACGACGAGGTATCATCGACTTCAAGGTTGTGTGTGACGAGTCTAACAACACTGGTGAGGTCATTGACCGAAACGAGTTTATTGCTGATATCTTCATCAAACCAACACGTTCGATCAACTTCATCACCCTGAACTTCATCGCTGCAAGAACTGGAATTGACTTCAGTGAAATCGGTGGGGTCTGAGTAAACTCGACTAAATAGAGAGAAAGAGGAGTACATATGTCTCTAAATATCAACAACTTCAAGAACCAACTCACCAAGGGTGGGGTTCGTCCCTTCCTCTTCCGAGTTCAGGGAAACATTGGTCCTACCACGTTAGCAGAACCAGTTGGTTATCTCTGTAAGGCTGCAAGTCTTCCTGCGTCATCCATGAGTGCAATTGAAGTCCCTTATCGGGGTCGAAAACTCAAACTCCCCGGCACACGCGAGTATGCCGAATGGAGTCTCACGTTCCTTTCGGATGGCGATTTCAAACTACGAAACGCTTTCGAGAAGTGGATGGAAGACCTAAACAAAACAGTCGCAAACGTATCACAAACTGAACACGACTTCAATGCCAAGCACTTCCCCGACTGGAAAATCGATCATCTTGATCGTAAAGGAAAGCCAATCAAGTCTTACAAATTCTTCCATTGCTGGCCAAGTGAAGTTGCAGCAATCGAACTGAGTGTGGAAGACACTGATGCACTTGCAGAGTTCACCGTAACTATGCAGTACTCTTACTTCACTAGTTCTGACGTTTCTGATGAGAATCCGGGTAAGGGAATCGCTCCCGTTCCCGGAATTGGTTCGTGAATAAGCCTCTGACAAGGAGATGATACATTATGGCACTGGAACTGTTCGGATTCGAGATTGGTAAAAAGAAGAAGGGTCCGTCCCCACTTCAACAAGATACAAGCACTCAAGCCGTTTCCTTTGTCCCACCGGACCAAGATGACGGTGCTGTTTATATTGATGGTGGAGGCTACTACGGTTCCTTCATTGACTTTGATACCAAAGCACAAACAGAAATTGAATTCATTAGCAAGTACCGAGAGATGTCTGGACATCCCGAGGTCGAATCTGCTGTCGAGGACATCATCAACGAGTCCATCGTCGTAGAGAAAGACAAGAAGAGCATCGAACTTGCTCTTGATCGTGTAGATCTGAGCGATCCGATCAAGAAGAAGATGCACGAAGAGTTCGATCACATCTTCAGACTTCTCAAGTTCCATCAAAGAGGTCCAGAGATCTTTCGCAAGTGGTATATCGATGGACGCCTCTACTATCATATGATGGTGGACGAAAAGAACCCTAAGAAGGGTCTTACTGAAATGCGATTCGTCGATCCCACTAAGATCAAGAAAGTGGTTGAGGTCCAGAAAGACAAGAACGTAGACAACGTAGATCTCGTCAAAGAAACAAATGAATACTACATTTTCCGAGAGGATCCTAACCAACAAATTGGTCTGAAGATCTCCCCGGATGCAATCAACTATTCGACATCAGGACTATTCGATTCTAGTGGATCGAGGGTCATTTCGTTTCTGCATAAAGCAATCAAACCTCTGAACCAGTTGCGTATGATTGAAGATGCTGTAGTCATCTATCGCATCTCGCGTGCGCCCGAGCGTAGAATCTTCTATATTGACGTAGGCAACCTACCCAAGACCAAGGCAGAACAGTACGTTCGCAGTCTAATGAACCGATATCGCAACAAGTTGGTCTATGACGTACAGACCGGAGAAGTCCGGGATGACAAGCGGCATATGTCTATGCTTGAAGACTTCTGGCTTCCCCGTCGAGAAGGTGGCAAGGGTACTGAAATCTCCACCCTAGATGGTGGTCAGAACCTTGGTGAGATGGATGACGTTGTGTACTTCCAACGAAAACTATATCAATCTCTCAACGTCCCTTCCACCCGACTTGATCGTGAGATCAACGCAGGAATCGGTCGTGCTACCGAAATTGGTCGGGATGAAGTCAAGTTTATGAAATTCATAGATAGATTAAGATCAAAATTTTGTGATGTGTTCCGTACTGCTCTCAAATCACAATTGATTCTAAAGGGTATTATGACTGTCCAAGAGTGGAATAGAATTTCACATGATGTCGAATTTGAATTTGGTCGTGACAACCACTTTGCAGAACTCAAAGATTATGAGATCATCAGTGAGCGTATGTCCATCCTTCGTGATGTGAATGAGTACGTCGGAAAGTTCTTCTCTCTTGACTATATCAAACGTAATGTATTGCGTATGACGGACAAAGAGATTGCGGACATGGACGAACAGATTGCCCTCGAACGAGAACAAGGCCTTATCACAGACGACAGCGGAGGATTTTGATGGACGATATTAGAACCATCTTCGAAAACTTAGACAACAACGACCCTGACACATTGAGGAAGTTGTTCCGTGCAGCATTGAATGAGCGGATGTATAGAAGATTGGGAATGGAGCATATCGACACTACTTTCCGGTTGTGGGAAGAAGATGCAGCAGCGTCCGCTGTCGGAACCCCCGACGATACAGTCCTAGATCCTGCATATGAGAAGGAGTACTTCCTCAAAACATTCGAAGTCAAGAACAATACCATCACTATCAAATCTGTTGGTATGGGACGCAACAAACCCGTTTCTGTTTACATCAATGACGAACGATGGGAACTGTTTGCTGGTCCAAAAACCGCAGAGAAGCAGGTCACCGAATATATCAAGTCAGGTATGTTCGAGAAGGCACAAGAGAAGAAAGCAGCAAAGGCTGCTGCATCTGCTCCCGCACCAGAAGAAGATCCTCCTGCAAAAGAAGAATCTTTGTCAGAGAAGAATGTGATAAATGCACTCCGGGAGATGTCAGTCAACTCCAAAAGAAAGCAACGAGTCACGTTTAGGGATGGTGGAACATTGAATATGGATTGTTCTACAGCCAAAGTTGTGCTTGCGGTCTACGAAGCCCTAAATACAAAAGCGAACAAAGTCCGGTTTGAACAGATGGTCAACCAGTCCCGTTCGTCGTTTCAAAAACTGGTGAGATTCGCCAACCAACAGATGAGGAATAACAATGTCAACCGATAAAATCATAGACGCCATTTTAGACGAGGATGCAAAACTCGCAACGGATGAAATTCGAAATAGCCTCTTCGCACGCGCCGCTTCTGCTCTCCAAGAGAAGAAGAAGGATGCAGACGAGATCCTTTTCAAGAACGTCAAAGAAGAGGATCTGAGTCCTGAGCAGAAGGCTTATCGGGCTCTCTTCGACAAGATGCTCAAGAAGTACAATGTCGAATCACCAGCCAAACTTGATGATAGCAAGAAGGATGACTTCTTCAACGAACTCAAGGCTGCTTGGAAGAAAGATCCTAAGAACGACACCGAAGTAGAATCATACGGCGAGGATGAATGAATGTTTTTGATCACTGAGACACTACTAGATGACGTACAATGTATTGTGGAAGCCAAGGATAATGGTTCCAAGGACTACTTCATTGAAGGTGTCTTTATGCAATCAGAGAAGAAGAACCGCAATGGACGAATCTACCCCAAAAGTATCCTGACCAAAGAGGTCAATCGATATAACAAGGAATTCGTCAATACTAGTCGCGCTCTTGGTGAATTGGGACATCCAGAAGGTCCAACAGTCAACCTTGAGCGTGTCTCGCATATCATCAAGGAACTTAATTTCAACGGAAACAACATAATGGGCAAAGCCAAGATAATGGATACCCCATATGGAAAAATCGTAAAGAACCTCATCGACGAGGGTGCCAAGATCGGCGTTTCGAGTCGTGGTATGGGATCTCTCAAGAAGAACGGATCAATCAACGAAGTCCAAAAGGATTTCTATCTCGCGTCTGTAGATATCGTTGCAGACCCATCAGCCCCAGATGCCTTCGTAGAAGGTATTATGGAAGGTAAGCAATGGGTCTGGGATGACGGAATTCTCCGCGAGCAACAAGTAGAATCATACAAGGAACTTATTGAAAAGCCTTGTTTGTCTAAACAGGAACTAACCCAAAGGAAGATTGCAGCCTTCAACGATTTCATTTCGAGGCTCTAATCATTATACATATCATAGAGGCTAAAGGAGCATCCATATGTCAGTAGACCCATCAAACATCGCTGAAGAAGTAATTATCGACAGCGAAGATAATCTAGAAGAAGAGGCAGTTGCCACAGAAGAGGAAACCTCAGAGGTAACTGAGGCTTCTTCGGACGCTGATGTGGACGCCATTGTTGAAGAGGAAACCATTGAAGAAGACACTTCCCCCGAAGATGTTGATATCGATACCGTTCTCGAAACAGTCGATTGTGAAGAAATCAAGTCCGTCCTTGGAGATGACCTCAATGAAGAGGATCAGACCAAGATCGAAACTATCTTCACCGCAGCCGTGCGAGAAAAGTCAGCAGAAGTCTCTGAATTGATCAAAGAGTCTTATGCAGCAAGCAACGAAAAGGTTCTTGCTGAAGCACGAGAAACTATGTCCGAGCAGGTAGACTCCTACCTCGACTATATCGTCGAAGAGTGGGTCAAGGAAAACCAACTCGCCGTCGAGTCCGGTGTCCGTGGTGACATCGCAGAGAGTTTCATCGGTGGACTCAAGCAACTCTTTGAGGATCACTTCATCTCTGTCCCAGAAGGCAAGTATGATCTTGTCGAAAGTCTGCAAGAGAAGTCTGATACTCTCGACGAGAAGATCAACGAAGAGATCGAGAAGAATATGCAACTCCACAAGGAACTCAACGCATTCAAGTGCCGAGAGTACTTCCTTGAGTCAACTCGCAACCTCGCAGACACCGAAGTCGAACGACTCAATGGTCTTTCAGAAGATCTTAGTACCGACAACTTCAATGATTACCAAGGCAAACTTGATACCCTCAAGGAAGCATACTTCAGCACTCCGAAGGCAGAATCAGCCGAGGACAACGCTGATTGGGCTGCAATTGCCGAGGACGAAGATACAAGCAAACCAAAAAACTCTTACGTCGATCCAACTGTTGGTTCGTTCGCAAGTTATATCTCACGACAACAGAAGTCGAACAGTTAGTTCGATTCTTTCAAATTCCATTTAGGAAGGAAATAATAAATGCAAGATAACACACAAATGCTTGCCGAGCAGTTGAAGAGCAAGTGGTCCCCAGTTATTGACCACCCAGAACTTCCATCAATCGGTGATGCATACAAACGTAACGTAACAGCAGTTCTCCTTGAGAACCAAGAGATTGCTATGCGTGAACAAGCCGGTGCTGAGTGGGGTGGACTAAACGAAGCCGCTCCTGCCAACGCTATTGGCTCTGGTTCCGGTGCTGATCAAGACGATGGTACTGGTGGTATCAAGACCTTCAACCCCGTCCTGATCTCACTCGTCCGTCGAGCAATGCCAAATCTTATGGCTTTCGACATCATGGGTGTTCAGCCAATGACTGGTCCTACTGGTTTGATCTTTGCTCTCCGAGCCAACTATCAGTCTCAAGGCGGAGAAGAAGCACTCAAGGCTGAGGCTCTAACTCAGTTCTCTGGTTCAACCGGAAACGATGCTACTGCACAGGGTTCAGATCCATTCGCTAACACCGCCAGTCAACAGACCGCTGGTACTACGTTGTCAAGTTACCCCGCCACTCCGGGTATGTCCACCGCGACTGGTGAAGCACTCGGTGACGCTGCTGGAAATCCGTTCGGTGAGATGGCATTCAGCATCGACCGTACATCGGTAGTTGCTAAGACTCGCGCCCTCAAGGCAGAGTACACTAGCGAACTCGCACAAGATCTCAAGGCTGTTCACGGTCTTGATGCAGAGACTGAACTTGCTAACATTCTTAGCAACGAAATCCTTGCTGAAATCAACCGCGAAGTCGTTCGTACCATCAACAGAAATGCTAAGTTGGGTTGCCAACAGTCTGACCTCTACTACAAGGCTGGCGGAGGCAACACGTTTGCCGAGGTCGGTGATGACGTAGGTGGTATCTACGACTGCGTTCTGGACTCAGACGGTCGTTGGTCCGCAGAACGATTCCGAGGAATCTTGTTCCAACTGGAGCGAGAAGCCAACGAACTTGCCAAAGATACCCGTCGAGGCAAGGGCAACATCCTTATCTGCTCCAGTGACGTTGCTTCAGCACTCGCAATGAGTGGTTGGTTGCAACTCTCCGGTGGTGATGCTGGTAACCTCGTAGTCGATGACACTGGCAACACCTTTGCTGGTACGTTGATGGGTGGTAAGATGAAGGTCTACATTGACCCATACGCTACCGTCAACTACTGCACAGTCGGTTATCGTGGTGCATCCGCATACGATGCTGGTATGTTCTACTGCCCATACGTCCCATTGCAGATGGTGCGTGCGGTTGGTGAGAACTCCTTCCAGCCCAAGATCGGTTTCAAGACTCGTTACGGTTTGGTAAACAACCCATTCGTGGGTACCTCGTATGCTGATCCGTCCCTTCAGGCTTCGAACCGGACAAACCAGTTCTATCGAATCTTCCGAGTTGATAACCTTCATGGTATCAATGCTGGTGGAACTGTCTGATAGCAGTAGTCGTTAGAAACAACTAAATACAGTTGACAAGGGGGGATGGTGAAAACCATCCCCCTTTGCTTTTGGAGGAAGGAACATATATGTCTACAACAATTGACCCCAAAGACCTATTCACATCACCAGAAACAGTCACCACTCCGGGTGCAATCAATACACAATCTGATACTGTCAACTACCTATACCCCACCAACTATAGGTTTATCCTTACTCGCACACCAGCGTTGACGTACAACTGCACGAAGGCTTCATTGCCCTCACTGGAACTTCCAGCCGTGATCCAAGGAACCACTCTTGTGAATGAAGGTAAGGTGTCCGGCGGAAAGATATCCTACGGAGATCTGACAGTATCTTTCCTTGTTGATGAAAATCTACAGAACTGGCAAGAAATTTATGAATGGATGCTCACTCTTGGCACATCATATGACCCTAGATTCCCCGAAGCAGATGAGAAGAAAAAGTACTCGAACGCCACATTGACTGTTCTGAACAGTGCAATGAGGCCTAAGTTTGAGGTCGAGTTCAACAACATCTTCCCCGTAAGCCTCGGAGGTATCGACTTTGATTCTAGCGTGTCTAGTATGGACGCCTTTGTAGTGGATGTTACGTTCGCCTATGACTACTATGATATTCGTCCTCTTTGATGCTTGACAGAACCCATTAGCCGGGGTAGAATTATGATATGAATATGGACGAACTGAAAGCAATGATGTCTTCTGACTCGAAGGTGGATGACACCATTCTAGATCAGGAGTCAACCAAGATTCCACAACTTCACAACAAGTACCTGAACCTTCTGCACGAAGAACGGCTCCGTTACAAGAAGTTGGAAGCAGATCACAAGACTCTCTACCGTCACAAGTGGGAGTACTACACAGGGAAATTGGACAAGGAAGAACTGGACAAATTGGGATGGGAGCCATTCCAAAAGAAGATCCTTCGTGGTGATGTGAACATCTATCTAGATTCTGACTCTGAGATAACCACCTCTACTGCACGAATGTCCTACTCTAGTGCCAAGTTGCAACTAATTGAGGACTATATGAAGTCGATCAACAATCGAAACTGGAACATCCGCAATGCCATAGAGTGGCGGAAGTTCCTACACGGGTCATAGTATTATGGTAGAGATCACCGTCAAAGACTCGGTGTACATCCACATCGATTGTGACCAAGACATCGGGAAAGAACTTACCGACTTCTTCACGTTCATCGTCCCCGGTGCTGAGTACACACCTGCATTCAAGTACCGCAAGTGGGATGGAAAGATCCGTCTGTTCAATATGTACAAGGGAGATCTCTATCGAGGTCTTCTGTCCTATGTCATCAAGTTCTGCGAGGACCGCAAGTACAAGTGTCATGTCGAGGAGAGTCTACGACCCTCGCATACGATGTCACATGATGACGTAGAGAAGTACATGACAGAGTTCCTACGCGCGTACGCGGGGGGACGCGAGATCACGCCACACGCGCACCAGATAGATGCAGTCCACCAATGTCTCAACAACCCGCGTACACTTCTCCTGTCCCCTACCGGATCCGGCAAGTCCCTCATCATCTATGCACTGTTGCGTTACTATCAGAGTACCACAGACAAGAAGATCCTCATCCTTGTCCCTACTACCAGTCTGGTAGAACAAATGTACAGCGACTTTGCTGACTATGCATCAGACATCGAATGGGATGTCTCAGACAACTGCCACAAGATCTACTCCGGGAAGGAACGAGAAGCAGACCAGCAAGTGACTATCTCGACTTGGCAAAGTCTCTACAAGATGCCCAAAGAGTTCTTCGATCAGTACGAGGTCGTGTTCGGTGACGAATGCCACTTATACAAAGCCAAGTCGCTCATCGGCATTCTAACCAAATTAGACAACTGCCCAGTACGCATCGGTTGCACAGGAACCCTAGACGGAACCAAAGCACATCGTCTGGTGATCGAAGGTCTGTTCGGTCCTGTCTACAAGGCTGCATCCACCAAAGAACTGATTGAAAAGGACATTCTATCAGAGTTTGAGATCGATTCGATCCTACTGAAGTACCCGATGGAAGTATGCAACTCTTTCAAGCGATTGACGTATCAGGAGGAGATTCATAAGTTAGTTTCTCTAGACATACGCAACGAATTCATCGTAGAACTCGCTCAGAGCGTCTGTGGGAACACCTTGGTCCTGTTTCAGTACGTCAATGACCACGGAGTCCCTTTATACGAAAACCTGCTGGAGAAACACTCTGGTAAGGTCTTCCTCGTCCACGGTGGAATCAAGGCAGATGTCAGGGAAGAAATCCGGCGTATCACAGAGCAAGAGGACAACGCGATCATCGTTGCATCCTATGGTACGTTCTCGACGGGTGTATCTATCAAGAGGCTGCATAACATCATCTTCGCATCCCCCTCAAAGAGCAGGATCCGGGTGCTACAGAGCATCGGAAGACAATTGCGGAAGTCAGTGTACAAGGACAAGGCAAAGTTGTTTGACATCAGTGACGATCTTCGGTGGAAGAAGTACGTCAACCACACATACAGGCATTATAAAGAACGAATAGAAATTTACAGATCCGAAGACTTCGATGTGACTCCGATCTGTATAAATATAGGGTAGTACTACAGGAGACATAGAATGTCAAAAGATACATACACCATTTACGAACCCCTCGTATACAGTGCAACGGAATCAAATCGATATAAAGCCCTAATGAGTACCGATACCGCTGGAACATATATTGTAGAAAGACGGGGCGACGGAATTACTATGAGTATTATCACGGATAGTTACCGTACCTTACCCATCTCCACCGAAAAAGTAATTTCTGGTCCAAACAATGTGATCGGACTGAACTGATATGACTCACAATCCCCTACCGAATAAGGATCGGGGATTTCGGGTACTCAAGTTAGTCACAGGTGAAGAACTTGTTGCTCGGATAGTCCGATCCGATAAGAATAATCTATTGCTAGAACGACCTATGCGTGTGATGGGTTGCATGATGGAGGATCCGAATGATCCAAGTGGTGCAATCCAACGAGAGATGGTCTATATGAATGACTATCTAGAACATTCCTCAATCCAAAAGGTCAAGATGCCGAGGAATGCAATCCTGAACATTCTTCCCCCGAACAAAACCATTATAAGTGCATATATTCAAACACTAGAAAGGTTTGATCGTGCAGACCAGTTATATGAGAATATGGGGAAGATGATGGATCAGTCGATGGATGAGATTCCTGACGAAGAAGGTATGTGTGATTTACAAGACAACATCAAGGAAGTAATTTCCGGGATAGTTGATTCTATTTTGAATTCGTATGGTGAATCGCATTCTTCAGCCGAAGAAGAAGTTGAGGATTGGAATGAAGAAAATGTTGATAAGACCCGCGACGATTGGGGTAATGATTACACCGATTGGTCCCCGGATCTCAGGGACTACTGAGTCTCTAGTCTACTTAAAGAATAATAGAGTAGTTCCCTTTGAAACAGGACACTGTATGTATAAGATATCAGAAACTGCTGTCAACCCCTTGACACAGTTTTTTTCTGTGTTATACTACATAAGTTGAATAACCAGAACAAGGAGACATGATTTGGCGAAGAAGAAAGACGATACGAGCAACCACTATGTTGATAATAAGAAATTCTATGCGGCGTTGTGTGAGTGGAAGGTAGAGTACGTTGAAGCAATGGAATCTGGTGATGAAAAGCCTCCACTTACCAACTACATTGGAGAGTGTTTTGTGATGATGGCAGAAGGACTTGCTAAACGAGCCTCCTTTTCGGGTTATACATTCAGAGATGATATGGTTGGAGATGCTATAGAGAACTGTATTCTATATGCACACAACTTCAATCCAGAGAAATCAAAGAATGCCTTTTCTTACTTTACCCAGATGATGTACTATGCGTTCCTTCGACGTATCCAGAAGGAGAAGAAGCAGTTGTACGTCAAGTATAAGATGCTAGAACAAATGGATGATTATAAGGGAACTGTTCGGTGGTCTGAAGAAGACCCTCACGAAAAACTATCTGCACAGAAGCAGTTTAGGCTGAGCGACAATGATATAGAGAAGTACACTCCCAAGAAGAAGAAGAAGAAAGGTAGTGGGGGGACACTGGATTCGTTGCTATGAAAATTCCTATTCTGACTGACACCCACTTCGGCATTCGCAATGACTCGACTTTGTTTCTAGACTACTTCTTCAAGTTCTACAACAACGTGTTCTTTCCTTATCTAGAAGAGAACGATATCACGACAGTCATCCATGCAGGAGACTTTCTGGATCGTCGTAAGTACGTCAACTTCAACACACTCAATCGAGTTCGGACGGAGTTCCTGTTTCCTCTATTCAGTAAGTACAACATCAAAATGCACTGCATTGCAGGCAATCACGACACATACTTCAAGAACACCAACGAAGTCAACTGTATCCGGGAAATCTTCTCGGATCAATACCCAGACAACATCAACTACTACGACAGTCCACAGGTTGTGAACTTTGATGGAATGGACATTGCCCTGCTACCTTGGATCAGTCAAGACAACGAAGAGGAGAGTATGAAGTTCGTTGAAACTGCATCTGCTGAATGGCTCATTGGTCACTTAGAGTTCTGTGGGTTTGAGGTGATTCCCGGAATCAAGCACGACTTCGGACATGACCATAAACTCTTTTCTCGATACGAACAAGTAATCAGCGGACATTTCCATACAGGCTCTGAGATGGACAACGTGAAGTATCTTGGCGCACCATACCAGATGACGTTCTCTGATGTCGGTGATCTCAAGGGGTTCTGGGTTCTGGACACCGATGATAGAAGCCTAGAGTTCATTGAGAATCCATACGAGATGTTCTACTCACTACGATATGATGATACTGTGTCTGACTATGGCGATCTACTAGACTCACTCGACAAATACAGCCAGAAGTACGTCAAAATCTATGTAGCCGAAAAAAAGAAACCAGAATTGCTTGACAAGATTATAGATTCGTTGTATGGTGTAGGAGTCCATAACCTCACCGTCATCGAGGACATGGATGGAAGCACTAGCAAGGATGACAAAGACGATGATGAGGATACAATGAATAAGTCCACCATCGATCTCTTGGTCGAGGAGGTTCGAGGGAACTCGAAAGTGAATGACCAAGAGAGAGTACAGAAACTCGTCAAAGAGTTGTATCTGGAGGCGTTACGCCAATGAAAACTGAACGAGAACCGACAATCTATATTGCAGGTCCGATGAGAGGCATCAAGGATTATAACTATCCTGCCTTTGATCGGCAGGCGATGGTACTTGAGAAGCAGGGATGGGTAGTCATCAATCCAGCAGAGATGGATAGGGATGACGAAAAGCCAATCAATGGTCCTCACGAATTTGATCCCGACAACAACTACGAAGACCACGAATTTATGCGGAATGCATTGAAGCGTGACATGGATGCTATCTGTGAAGAATGCACGGCTATCTACATGATGAGCGATTGGGAAAAGAGTCGTGGGGCAAAATGCGAATGGCATTTAGCAAAGGCTCTTGGTCTTGATATTTACTACGAGGCGCCTTTGCCGGAGAATGAATGATGGAAGCACTACTAGGATCATTTCGTGCGGTACTGCTAGGAATTGTTCTGTTGATAGGATTGGGAGTGACTATATGGAAACTCGTCAGTGGTTTGAATGAGAAGAATCAGCGTCTAAAGGATGACCTAGATATAGTAGTCCAACGCTGTGAGAATCTAACCCGTCTGGTCGGTGACTTGCAGGATGAGATTGTGAAGATGGAGTCTCGGCAACAACTTGTTGAGAAGTGAAGTGATTTCCCTCAGATCTCTGTTATTGAAAGTATTATATGTTGAAATTCAATAGACTTCGATGGAAGAACTTCCTAAGCACAGGACAGTACTTCAACGAGATATACCTAGACAAATACGACAGAACCCTCATATCAGGCGAAAACGGCAGTGGTAAGTCTACGATGCTGGATGCTCTTACATATGCACTATACGGAAAATCATTTCGTGGGGTTGTTATTGGAAGTCTAGTCAACTCGATCAACGAGAAGGACTGTGTAGTCGAGGTCGAGTTCCAGTCGGGCAATCACACCTTCAAAGTGGTTCGTGGGATGAAGCCAAAGATATTTGAGATATACAAAGATGATATTCTCATTGATCAGGACGCTAAAGCAAACGACTACCAGCAGATGCTAGAGGATCAGATCCTCAAGATGTCCTATAAAGCATTCTGTCAGGTAGTCATTCTGGGCAGTAGTAATTACACACCGTTTATGAAACTCTCAGCAGGTGATCGTCGGAACGTGGTCGAAGATCTGCTTGACATCAACATATTTTCTTTGATGAATGCCGTTCTCAAGGAACGTCTGGTCAACGTGAAGGACAGAATCAGTCTGCTCAAGTCAACTATATCAGCCTACGAAGCAAAGATGTCTGGACACAAGAGGGTTCTAGAAACTCTGGAGAGGAAAAAGAAGGAAAGTGTTGAGGGAAAGCAGGAAGATATTAGCAGACTACAAGAACAACAACAGATCATCCGGGATGAAATCGCAACTCTTCAGACCAAGAAACAACACAAATTAGATCAGATCGTAGACAAGGATAGTGTAGAGGAGATGCTTCTTCGATCAGAGAAACTCAAGTCTGCCCTAGAGAGGAAGGTTCGAGAGATCAAGAAGGACTGCAAGTTCTATGAAGAAAACGATCACTGCCCTACTTGTGGACAGGACATCGACGAGGAATTCAAAGAGCAGACGGTAGAGAAATCGGACATCAAGAAGAATGAGTATGAGAAAGCCATAGATGATATCCTGAAGGTTATCGAGGAATCGGAAGTCAAGGTGTCTGGGTTCAATGAAATGATCTCCGACATCAATGACATCAGGGACCATATCCTCGAAAAAGAGAGTACGACCCGTCATAATGACCAAAACATCGAACAGAACGAACGAGAAATACGCGCCTTGTCTAGCAACGGAAAGGAACAGGAGAAGGAGCAGGGGTTGTTGGACGAAACCATCGACAAATATGACACTGTGACCAAGGAAAATGATGATTTCATCAATGACAAGATGGATCTAGAAATCATTGGTGGTATGCTCAAGGATAGTGGCATCAAGGCAAGGATCATCCGACACTACCTTCCTATTATGAACAACTTCATCAATAAATACTTGTCGCAGATGGGTCTGTTTTGTCAGTTCACATTAGACGAGAAGTTCAGTGAAACTATTCTTGCACGACATCGAGACAATTTCTCCTACAACAATTTTAGTGAGGGTGAGAGACTACGGATCGATTTGTCCTTCCTCTTTGCGTGGCGAGAGATTGCACGACTCAAAAATAGTGTGTCCTGTAACCTTCTGATACTTGACGAGGTGTTCGATTCAAGTCTAGATAATGTAGGAACGGACGAGTTTATGAAGATCGTGCAGGGCATGGGCAGCAAGTCGAATGTGTTTATCATCTCGCACAAGGCAGATCAGATATCAGATAATTTCAGGAACCATATCACGTTCCAGAAACGAGGGAACTTTAGTACGATGACGTTTACAGATAGGACCGATGTTGTTGATGAAAACGAATGAACAAATGATTGGCGAACACCGAGTATTCTTCGAGAAGAACACTTATATCGTAGAGTCTCCCGTCAACCTGACGTTCGACGAACTACAAGACCTTGATGACGATCAGTTCGTTCAGTGGGTCAAGGATGTCCGTGCAGAAGTCAAGAGGATATGGGACACCTACGAAATTCCCCCACGCTCAGCCGGGCGCACGCGAGAGGGCATCGAGGACCAGTTCAATAAGATGCTCGCAACGTCCGCCTATAAGATCGAAGAACCAGATGACATCATCGTGAACCGAACCTGTTTGGGTTCTGCTGCTGACCAATTCTTTCCGGGGATGTATAAGGCTCGGATCAACAGAAACAAGCACGATGATGGATACTCCATCTATGACCTGTTCGGTGATGATTATGAGGAGGTGATGCTACACCGATCCAAACGTCACTTCAGACGAGACTCGTTCTATCACTATGCTTATACTCTCCTAAAGAACGACGACACTTATGGGGTTATCAAATCCGAGTCAGCCATCGACTGGATCAAGTCATACAAGAACAACTCACATATCTTCCGGGATGTGGACTTCTTCATCGAATGTATCAAGACCCCAGAGGGAATGAACGATGGGTACTTCCAGATCGATACAGGGAACACCCTGACAATGAGTTTCGATGATGTAAAATCCTTATATGATCGAAATTTCCTTTATGATAGAAACGTCCGAAACCTAAATATGAATGGACACACGGAAGGTAGGGTCTATTGCATCCGAGTGTACCGGAAAGGTCAGAGGATATTTCCAAAAGGACTCATTCCATTCAGGATAGGGTACTCCCAACCGGCGGTGAACTTTCCACCCTTCACTGCTCGTTACCTCTACGAACGATTCACAGAACATTTGACCGACCAAGACAGGATTGTAGTCTATGATCCGAGTGCTGGTTGGGGTGGTAGAATTCTTGGAGCAATGTCTGTCAAAGATGATAGAAAAATCCACTATGTGGGTACTGACCCCAACCCAGATAACCACTTTCCCGACTACGGAACTAGCAGATACGAGTGTCTTGCTGACTTCTTCAATTCCTGCACTGTTCGCGGCAATTCCATTTTTTCTGACGCTAATACTTATCGTATCTTCAGTGAGGGGTCGGAAGAGATTCACAAAGACGAAGCGTTTCAGGAATACAAGGGACAGGTTGATGTTGTCTTTACCTCACCGCCTTATTTCAACCGAGAGGCGTATTGCGAAGATCCAAGGCAGTCTTACAAGAAATTCGGCTCATCGTACATGGCGTGGAAAACGGGATACTTAGAACCAACTCTCAAGACTTGCTTTGATTGGATGAAGCCGGGAGCATATCTACTATGGAACATTGCAGATTTACAGATGGGCAAGACGTTTCTTCCGCTAGAGAAGGACTCCTGCGACATTCTAGAGGACTTGGGATTTGAACAAGTGACTACACTCAAGATGACATTAGAATCGATGCCCGGTGGAAATCGCGTAGATGAGAATGGTGTACCCACGCACGCGCGCGTGTGTCACGCTCGCGGGAGACATTGGAAGTACGAGCCTATATTCGTCTACAGAAAACCCTTGACCAACCGACAACCATGAAGTAGAATGTATTAGCAATGGCAAGACTAACAACAGATTCATACGAGAAGTACCTGACCAAAGGACTCGTTGCGTTATCCGAGCATCTCAGCCTGAAGGTCTATAAGACCTGTCCTGTAGAGACAAACCCAGTATTCAGTCGGGGTGAGGATCTTCGAATTCAACTTCGATGGAAGAAAGACCCCATCCACGAATTCTTTGTGGATAAGACGTTTTGGTATGTCAGTAACAAAGAAAAAGAAGACAAAACGTATATGAGGTCTATTGCGGATCATAAACTGACAATGATAAGCAATGCAATCATTCGACCCAAAAAGAAAGCCAAGGTGTGGGCAGAAGGCTCCTACAGTCAAAAAGATCACAAACTTGAGGACTTCGAGGTTCGATCCCTTACCGGAAATAAGCCTCGAAAGAATAAGAGAAAGAAGAAGACGTAATGGGACGTTCACAGAAGAAGTCATTCAGCGAAGACGAATATAGGTTCGGGAAAGGAACCCGACGAGAGAAACGAAAGTCAAAACGCAAATTCGTAAAAGACCACCTGCACGATGTAAAAAGTGAAGATGATTGGTGGGATTACAAACAAGAGATGGAGTATAGAGATGGCGATACAGATCAATAACGAAGATGACAGTATCCTCATCACCCTCTCTTCGGAAGGTGATGTACAGGAAGCAGTGAAGTACCTCTTGAAGCAAGAGAGGGATCTGTGGTACATTGATGTAGATACTAGTGATTTGATGTTTCAAGAAATGCTGATTAGCGATCTTTCTAGTGCCTTGCTTCGTAAGTTTGGTTGGATTCGAGAGATCAAGGAAGACCTTGACAAGAAGAAGATTACCTTGAATATACTCAGGGGAATGTTGTTTGATAAGTTTGAAATGAATGGAGATGGTGATGACGATGACAATGAATCGAGTGGCAATTACACAGGAAACGATTGACCTGCTGAAGAACTTCGCAGGGATCAATTCAAACATCCTGATCGAACCCGGAAACAAGATCAAGACGATCTCGAACTATAAGAATGTAATGGCAGAAGCAACTGTCTCTGAGACATTCGAGCAACAGTTCGGTATCTGGGATTTGAATAAACTGCTTGGCACAGTGGCTCTGTTCGCAGATCCTGAGTTCGAATTCTACGACAAGTATATGATTATTCATGGATCGAATGCTTCGGTGACTTACTACTATTCAGATCCCAAGTTGCTCACGACGATCAACAAGCAAATCAATATGCCTGAGTCGGTTCTCTCGATGACGTTCACAGACAGTGACATCAAGGAGATCCACAAGGCAGCATCTGTTTTGCAACTTCCCGACCTTTCGATCTCATCGGTGGGAACAGAGACTGTGATCCAAGTCCACGACCGGAAGGATCCTACGTCCAACAACTTCTCACTGGAGAAGGGTGACAACGATGGCAAGTCGTTCGATTTCCACTTCAAGGCAGAGAACCTCCGCTTTATGCCCGGTGGGTATGATGTGGAATTGTGTGCATCGAACGTCGCAAAGTTCACGCACCAAAGCATCGACCTCAAGTATCACGTTGCACTTGAGCCAGATAGCAAGTACGAAGGTTGATAAGGACCACTATATTATGACTCCCACTTCAACTGTGGCAGACCAATTCTTGTGGGTCGAAAAGTATCGACCACAATCAATCGAAGAGTGTATTCTCCCAAACACACTCAAGACAACATTCAAAGAGATGTTGGAGGGGGGAGAGTTGCAGAACCTTCTCCTCTCCGGCAGTGCCGGTTGTGGTAAGACCACTGTTGCGAAGGCTCTTTGCAACGAGATCGGTGCGGACTATATCGTTATCAACTGTTCTGAAGATGGAAACATTGATACCCTTCGGACCACTATCCGCAACTTTGCAAGCACTGTGTCCTTTACGGGTGCGCGTAAGGTAGTGATCCTCGACGAGTTTGACTACTCAAACGCACAGAGTACACAACCCGCTCTTCGGGGGTTCATAGAGGAGTTCGCTAGTAACTGCCGATTCATCCTCACCTGCAACTTCAAAAACCGAATTATCACACCGATCCATTCCCGATGCACCTGCATCCCCTTCAACTTCACAAAGAAGGACATCACCGCGATGTCTTCTCAGTTTATGGAGCGGATCCAGTTCATTCTAGACTCAGAGAATATCAATTACAGCGACAAGGTTGTCGCTCGTCTGATCCTACGTCACGCACCCGACTTCCGTCGAGTGATCAACGAGATACAACGCTACTCGGTGGGTGGGGTCATTGATGAGGGCATCCTTGCCCAGATCGAGAACATCAAGATCAATGATCTGATCGGATCGATGAAGTCGAAGAACTTCACGGGTGTTCGCAAGTGGGTCGTGGACAATATGGACAACGACCACAACCAGATCTTCCGAAAGATCTACGATAGTCTCTACGAAACAATGAAACCTGTGTCCATCCCGGTTGCGATTCTCATCCTAGCGGAATACCAGTACAAGAGTGCATTCACGGCAGACCAAGAGATCAACACGACCGCGTGCTTGGTTCAGATTATGATGGAGTGTGAGTTCAAATGAACAGCAAGGAAGAAGAGGCGATCTTCAACTTCTATAGGCGATTTGCGGATTATATAAAAGAGGTGGACATCAAGATGTGGAAGAGAGCGAGAGACTATGCGTTTGATTACCACGACACAGCGGGTGTGAAGTTCACGAAACATGAGGATACAAACAAATGAGTTTCAAACCAGCAAGAGACTACTGCACCATTATGGTAGAGGGTAGCAAAGAACAAACAACCGAAAGTGGTATTGTCTATACGGAGAAGTCTTCGAGGGGATTGCGGATGGCAATCGTTGTCGGGACTGGTCCGAAGGTCACTGAGGTCAAGATGGGTGATAGGGTCTATTGGAACCAACAGACTCTGGGGACTTATGAGGATCAGATCATCGTAAACGAGTCTGATCTGTTTGCAAGGGTAGATATTCCCTGATGAAACTGAGTGATTACCTGAAAGCCATCAACCAGACCAAGGTTCCGATGGAGAAATTGGACGAAGACTTCGAGTACACAGTCAAGAAGTACGTCCCGTTCGTCATCAACCGATGCTTGTCGTAC